>OBCT01000202.1_pt1 | contig 44407 bp, 53 predicted proteins | sample 1495981 | NCBI WGS metagenome assembly OBCT01 (sample SAMN04168658, study PRJEB22393) | human gut metagenome | biome: human gut microbiome; feature: stool | host: Homo sapiens | collected 2014-03-24
CCCGTCTTGCCGACCGGAAAATCTGGGACCGCCTGATGACAGATACGGGCATGTAGGGGTCCGCTTGGAAAACGGAAAATATCCCACGCTAAGACTATTTTTTATACAGTAACAGTTTGCTGTTTCGCTCTAACTCTCAGAATTGTTTGCCGTGTGGTTCGGAATTCCCTGGCAATAGCACTTATACTTGCCCCAGACTTAATGCGTTCGAGTACCTTCTGTGTTTGTTCTTCATTTAATACCGGTGGGCGACCAAAACGTTTTCCTGCATCCCGTGCTCTTGCTATCCCTGAATAAGTTCGTTCAAGTAAAAGGTCTCGTTCAAATTCAGCGACCGCTGAAATCACCTGCATTGTCATTTTTCCTGCCGGACTGGTCAGATCAACACCACCTAATGCTAGGCAATGCACCCTGATACCAGATTCAGTCAGTTGCTCCACTGTTTTCCTGATATCCATTGCATTACGACCGAGGCGATCCAGTTTTGTGACTATCAATACATCGCCACTTTCCAGACGATCAAGCAACCGGTTAAAACCTGGACGTTCGCTGGCTGCTACTGAGCCACTAATTTGTTCTTCGATTATTCGTTGTGGTCTGACGTTAAAACCCGCGCTTTCGATTTCCCGACGTTGATTTTCGGTCGTCTGTTCCAGTGTGGAGACCCGACAATAGGCAAAAATTCGAGACATAGTGAGATCTTCTGTACGAAATGGGTGTACATATTATAATACATATCCGAAAGTGATTTCGCTGACTTTCGGACATATCTGTTTAACAATGTCCGAAACCGGTCATTTTCGGTCACAACAAATCCATAACACATGAAAACTTTACACGAGGGAAGCATTCATGCCACGGCGACAAATACTGAGTAGTGAAGAGCAAGCTCGCCTGCTGGTTATACCAGATGATGAAATTATTCTGACCAGAATGTGTTTTCTTAGTGATAAAGATATTGCTCTCATTAATAAGCACCGGCGTCCAGCTAATCGCTTGGGCTTTTCTGTATTACTCTGTTACCTACGTGGTCCTGGATTTGTACCGGACAAAAACAATATTCCCCACTGTGGTGTTGTATCCAGAATTGCTTCAAGACTGAAGCTTCAGCCCGATTTATGGCATGAATATGCAGCCAGAGAGCAAACCCGCTGGGAGCATCTGGCTGAACTTTATAGCTACCTGAAATTATCTCCATTCAGCCGAACACTGCAAAAAGACTGCATTCGGCATCTGCATTCCTATGCCATGCGAACAGATAAAGGATTTACTCTGGCGGAGGAAATGCTCAGTTGGCTACATAACAATAATGTTATTTTCCCGTCGGTTGATGTGATCGAGCGGACGCTTGCCGAAGCCGTCACGCTTGCTGACAGATCTGTTTTTACGGCAATTACTGCACAACTGGGAAAGCAGCATAGATCTGCACTCGACAGCCTGCTCATATCAGAAGGGGAACAACCTTCCCGACTTGCGTGGCTACTTCAGCCTCCCGGTAAAATTAACGGTAAAAACGTGCTGCAACATATCGATCGACTTAATTCTATCACCGCGTTGGAATTACCTGATGGTATTGAGCTTTGCGTTCACCAGAACAAATTACTCAAACTGGCGCGTGAGGGCCGGAAAATGAGCAGCAGAGATCTGGCAAAATTCACCAATATCAGACGTTACGCTACGCTGGTTTGTGTCATTCAGGAAGCCAGAGCAACATTGACTGATGAGGTTATCGAGCTACACGAACGCATTATGGGCGGTCTGTTCAGCCAGGCAAAACGCAAACAAGCCGAGAGGCTTCAGTTAACAGGTAAACTTATCCAGAGCAAGTTAAAACAATATGTTACTGTCGGTCAGGCGCTACTGCATGCCAGAAAGTCAGGTGAAGATCCCTGGGCCGCGATAGAAGATGTGATTCCCTGGCAGGAGTTCGTCAACAGCCTGGAAGAAACACAGTTTCTGTCCCGTAAAGATAATTTCGATCCTCTTCACCTGATCACCGAAAAATACAGCACGCTTCGAAAATACGCTCCACGAATGTTGTCAGCATTGCACTTTGTAGCGACACCTGCGGCACAGCCGCTCAGCGATGCACTGGATACTATAAGGGAAATATACCGTAAGCAGCTTCGTAACGTTCCGCCTACAGCGCCAACAGCATTTATTCCTGAAAGCTGGCGAAAACTGGTCTTAACGCCTTCTGGCATCAATCGAAAATACTATGAATTTTGTGTACTGAATGAACTCAAGGGGGCGTTACGTTCCGGAGATATTTGGGTAAAAGGGTCGCGTCGTTACAGAAATTTTGATGATTATCTCATCCCTGTCACTGAATTTGAGAAATCCCGACAAAATGACCAGTTACAACTGGCTGTGCAGACCGATTGCCATGCATATCTTCAGGCCCGTATGACGCTTCTTGCATCTCGTCTGGAAGAAGTTAACGCAATGGCTCTTGCCGGTGAGCTGCCGGATGTTGATATTTCAGATAAAGGAGTGAAAATCACTCCGCTGGAGAACGGGGTTCCTTCCGGTGTATCTGCCTTTGCCAGTCTGGTTTATAACATGCTCCCCCATCCGAAAATTACAGAAATACTGGAAGAAGTTGACAGTTGGACTGGTTTTACACGTCACTTCACGCATCTCAAAAATAATAACATCAGGCCAAAAGACGGAAGGCTGTTGCTGACCACAATTCTGGCTGACGGTATTAATCTGGGGCTGACAAAAATGGCGGAGTCCTGCTCCGGGGTAACAAAATCGTCCCTCGAAGGTATCCAGGCATGGTACATCCGTGACGATACCTATTCTGCCGCCCTGGCAGAACTGGTAAACGCGCAGGGGAAACGTCCATTAGCAGCATTCTGGGGCGACGGGACAACATCGTCATCAGACGGGCAGAACTTTCGGGTAGGCAGTCACGGGCGTTATGCTGGTCAGGTCAATCTTAAATATGGCCAGGAGCCGGGCGTACAAATTTATACGCACATATCAGATCAATATAGCCCGTTCTACACCAAAGTGATTAGTCGGGTACGTGACTCAACCCACGTACTTGATGGCCTGTTGTATCATGAAAGTGATCTGGAAATTACAGAACATTACACCGATACCGCAGGTTTCACAGAGCATGTTTTTGCACTAATGCATTTGCTGGGTTTCGCTTTTGCGCCGAGGATCAGGGATCTTCATGATAAGCGACTGTTTATTCAAGGAAAGGCTGAGCGATATCCAGGGCTTCAGTCCGTCATATCAACAACCAGCCTGAATATCAAAGATATTGAAACGTACTGGGATGAGGTATTACGCCTGGCAGCTTCGATTAAACAGGGGACAGTCACTGCATCGCTGATGATGAAAAAGTTAGCCAGTTACCCCAAACAGAATGGACTGGCCAAAGCGCTGAGAGAAATAGGTCGAATCGAACGGACACTGTTTATGCTGGACTGGTTTCGTGATCCAGGTTTGCGACGACGTGTACAAGCTGGGCTGAATAAAGGAGAAGCCCGTAATGCTCTTGCGCGAGCGGTTTTTATGCATCGGCTGGGTGAAATCAGGGACAGGGGGCTGGAGAATCAGAGTTACCGGGCCAGTGGGCTGACGTTACTGACAGCGGCAATCGCGTTATGGAACACGGTATACATAGAAAGAGCCATTGAGTCCCTGAAACGAAAAAAGCTCCTGATTAATGACCAAGTGCTCTCTCACCTTTCGCCGTTGGGCTGGGAGCATATCAATCTTAATGGGGATTATGTCTGGCGTAATAATCTTAAACTGGGTACAGGGAAGTACCGACCATTACGTAGTGTCGATATCGAATCGTACAAAAAACAGTCTTAGCGTGGGATATTTTCCGTTTTCCAAGCGGACCCCTAATAAGATGTTTTCAGGATCACCACGGGTTGTGGGTACTGCCGCGTCGGAGTCAGCATAAAATCGGCAGGTTTCAGCGCCAGAGCTTCGTTCAGTCGTGCTCCGGTATTCCAGAGCGTCTCAAAGTACATACGGATGTTCAGATCATCGATGTAGGAGAGAAGCAGTGAGACTTCCGGTGCTATCAGATATTTCGGCATTCCTGCGCCAATCTGTGCTGCAAGATCCCGCATATTACGGGCTGCATCGGGAGAGAGGGTTAAATTCTAGGCGTCGCTACGTGAAATCTGGAAAATGCTGGCGGGTAAATGACTCAATTTTTTAATCTCCGCACCTGTTTTTCTGGATGTGCCAGCAATTATGACCTGAAGCAGAGGTGCGTCCGACAACAAAAATTCCGATCACCAAAAAAATTTTTGGACATTTTTTCCGATAATGCATTTTTGTCCAGGGGGATATGAACGACAGGGCAGGGCGAAAAGGAAGCGGTTATCCTGAATAACCCAGGATATGGGCACATATACTGGAACAGGGCACCGGATAAAGGAACAGAACATGTGAATGTTGTAACTAATGAGGTATGGACAGAATAACCTGTATGTCCAGGTGAGGTGGAGAATTAAACGAGAGATGCGTAAAAAAGGCCGCTAACGCAGCCATCATATGGTAAATAATCCTGCTTATATTAAAAAAATAACCGTTCCTCATTCCAGCCTTCTGGAAATCCCATTGAAGCATAGAATAATTTAGATACCGGATATTTGTCGAAAAGAGCCTGAATATCTTCCCCAAACTTTTCAAACCCGAATGCGCTGAGCATATTCTGAATAACAGCAAGAGAAGTGTATATACGGTTAAACTGCTCTTGTTTTGTTCCATTCATCTTCACTAACGGAATGTCAGGATTAAGTAAATTCTTCACCAGTTTCGGTGCCATCCTGTTTCTGTTAAATAGTCGGGTATGATGGCAGCAATCATTCCGCACTGTATGAATGACTTTTAACCAGTTTAAAAGGGTTGCATAGTCTTTTGCTCCTGCAATTCTGGAAGAATACCTATCCAGTTTCAAACTTTCAATAGCATCAGAGTTAAAAGCTTCTAACAGACTTTTCAAATTACCGAAAGTTAATAACTCAATTGACACCCAACCAGGAGGTAATCCACGATGAAACGGACAGTATTCGTTAAAATACTTTTTTTTATAATGTTCTGCGAACTCTTCTTTCGATTTTCTGAATGAGGTGCTCACATTAGAAATGGTTTTGATATGATTATCACTATTGTTAAATAGTGAGGAATCCAGATACCAGAAAGAATTTTTATTTATTCCAGTAACCCAATAATCAAAAGAACTACGCACGGCAATTTCGATTTTTTGGATCAGCTTAAACACCAACAGTCGTAAATCCTGATCAAACAGATATAGATTATGCGCTTTATCAAAAGTTGCATCCGGATAATATCTGCGAGTAGTTTCATCACGAAAGGGAATCAGATAGGCTTTAAATCGATAGTAGCTACATCTCTCAAGCACTTTCCGAGCATTATCAACATCATTGATAATTAAGCCATCCCGTTGCAGCTTCTGACACAAGTCGGTACTTGACTGGTAAGGTTTTTTGTATGGAATGAGACCTGACAATTCAACAACCCTATCAAAAAGTCAAAAAAAAAGCTTCCACTCTTACGACATGAAGTCTGGAGGAAGCTGTTGTTGCTGTGAATAGTACACTATTCATTATGTTTGTTTTAACAAAAAGTGCTATTTGTGACGAATAACTAGGAGATAATTCACAACCATCATCGAACTGGTTGCGGCGGTATTAGAACTAATCAACTGGCTCCTTTAAGGATTTCGGTCTGGAAAACCAGTAAAACCGTATGTTTCTAGCAGTCCTTCGGGGCAGCTTTTTTGTGAGCGAAGAACAGAATAAATGTTCTGTTCAGCTTTGAGGTGTACCACTGGGCTGTATCCTTCAGGACACAGGGAAAAATCTTACTTCAGTTCGTACTGTAATTCTCTCTCGGTCACCAGGGGGGCTTCAGTACAGCGAAGATGATATTTTTCAATGATCTCTTTGGCTGACAGTGAGGGGGCTATTCTACTGAGCTTACCGCTGACCACGTTGTTCATGCCGGACATACACTGTTCGGCACTTTTAAAGGTAAGTAGCGCCTCGGGCCTACATACGTTCTGGCCTTCCTGACTGGTAAGGCACAATGAACCGACCAAAACGAACATTGAAATCATGACTGAATCTCCTTATTTTTAATAACGCCCTCCAGAGAAAAGGAGGGCTGTAGAATCATTTCTCTATGAGAAACTCATCAAGGGAGCGACCGCCAGCCAGTGCTTCAGCAATCGTTTTTGGTGCACGTCCACGACCAGACCAGTATTTAGTTTCGCCATTTTCTTCAAATTGATACTTGGGTGGCGCTTTTGGTAACGTTTTTTTACGTGCTTTTGGTGTGTCTTCGGACAGACCAAGCAGTTCTTCCGGTGAGAAACCCTCTCCGGCGATTAACTGAAGTAGTTCCTGACGTTTCCGTTCACGCTCTGCTCGTTCCGCCGCCTCACGTTCAGCGTCCTCACGACGTTCATCAATAACAACATTCAGTTTTTCCTGCATTTCGAGCAACTGCTCAAAATCAATTTCACGAGCAAAAACACGCAATGAACGAATATTCATCATAGTCCTGCTGATGATGCCGTATTCATCTTCTTTAGTCAGTTCGCTCATATCATTAATCCTCTTGTTTAGTGAACGTACTTCCAGACACCGGAAGGAACCTTATCATAAAGTTTATTCATAACCAGTTCTGCGCGACGATGATCTGCGGCAGAATAAAATGCCTCGGATTCTGATAAAGGCAGTTTGTAACGGTTAATATCAATAACTTTTTCAAGAGTATCTCTTGATGTACATTTTCTTAACTGAAAAAGCCATTCCTGCTTTGTTTTCACTTCTTAGCCCTTGCCGGAAAACCCAGCTTCCCTGTTTTCTTATCCTCAAGGACAAGAACTGTATCATACGTTCCACCACTTTTCTTTTTAAATCCCTTAATCAAATCGGTTTTCCCTGATTTAACCAGTTTTTCGACCTGTGCCTGGGTGATTTTCTTACCATAAAACTCACTCCAGATTTTAAATTCACATCCGGTACAGAAATAACCTTTCGGCCTGATAACAATATGTTTACCACAGGAAGGGCAGGGAGAGTCCAGGCGTTGAAACTGCCCTGCTGGCGCAGCGGGTTCAATCTTCATCTCGCCTAGGTCAACATCAGAAATCATGCCTGTCAGTTCACCGTACAGCTCATTAATAAACTGTTCAACCGTCAGGTCGCCATTTTCTATGGCTGCCTGCTTTTCAGACCATAATGCTGTCATATCAGGATTAACCGCTATACCAGGCAGGGCATCAATAAGCGCATATCCGGTATCAGTAGGAATAAGTTTCCCTTTTTCCAGCGTGATATAGTTTCTTTTCTTCAGCGTTTCCAGAATGGCTGCGCGGGTAGCTGGCGTACCAATGCCACCATGTTCATCTTTTTTGTCTTTATCTTTATCCTTCAGCAATTTTTTAATCGTTGGATCAGTGACAAAATCCGCGACACGAACAAGCGCAGCAAGCAAGGAGGCTTCGGTGAATAACGGCGGCGGTGTTGTTTTCTTCTCATTAACAACAATTTCTTTTGTCGTCAGTGTTTCTCCTGTGCGAATTTTACAGAGCAGTTCAAAAGCGGAATCATCATTATCTTCTGATTCACCGTCGTCTGTGGTTTCCGCGCCAAGAAACGCCTCAAATCCGCTGTCAGTTGTTTTTCTGGCACGGGCATAGAACGACTCATCACCACACTGAATGGCAACCGATACTTCCTGATATGCTTTTTCAGGCATGAACTGAACAAGATAGTGTTGTGCGATCGCCAGGTAAACATTGCGCTCGTCGGTGCTGAGTGCGTTAACATCAGGCACACTGGCGGTCGGGATTATCGCAGTATGCGCAGTCACCTTTGCACTGTTAAACGCTTTGCTTTTACGTGCAGAATCAATATCCAGCGACTGAGGAAAGACTGATTTCAGGGCATCGATAACCTGCGGCGCTTCGCTGAATTGTTCATCAGAAAGATATGAGCAATCAGAGCGGTTATAAGTAATTGCTTTATATTTTTCGCGTAGTTGTTGCGTAATATCCAGCGTTTTTTGTGCCGTCATTTTGAACTTCTTGTTCATGTATTGCTGGAGTCTGACCAGGTTAAACGGCAACGGCGCAGCCGTTTTTTTATCATCAGTTGCTGCCGCTTCAACTGTAGCCGGTTTTCCTGCAAGGGATGCTGCCGTTCCGTCTGCCCACGCCTTATCAAGTAATTTACGGTCGGTCAGCGGAGCAAATTCCCCTGGCTTCCAGTTCGCCCTGATAACATCAGCACCACGCTGAAAGACTCCGGTCATGGTGTAGTAAAAACTGGATTTATGGTTCTGGTTAGCACGGGTACGATTCACAATCAGGCCAAGAACGGGAGTCTGGACGCGCCCGACAGACAGAACGCCCTGATATCCTCTGGCTTTTGCAGGAATGGTGTAAGCACGCGTCATGGAGAAGCCATAGACGGCATCAGCAACTGAACGCGCCAGCGCCTTAAGGTAAAGCCCTTTGAAATCACGATTATCTTTAAGATTTGCCAGTGCCTTTTTCACTGCCGGAAGCGTGTTGTCGTTAATCAGAACGCGCTTTACGGGTTTTGTGTTTCCTGCATATTCCAGGACTTCATCAACAAGTAGCTGTCCCTCATCATCAGGATCGCCAGCGTGAACAATTTCAGTCACGTCTCCACGTCTGATAAGTTCGAGAATCGTTTTAACCTGTTTTGCTGCACTTTCAACAGGCTGATACTTCACGGGATAAAGACGTAAAGGAAGCGTTTCAACCTTCCAGGCTTTGTATTCAGGATTATAGTTTTCCGGCGGTTGTGATTCGATAATATGACCAAAACAGTTCGTCACAATGGCGTTATCACTTTCAAACCAGCCATCATGGCAGGTAAAATTGCCACCAAGTGCCTTAACAATATCATTTGCTACTGCGGGTTTTTCTGCGATAAAAAGTCTCATTTTGTTATCCTTTACATTGAATTAATCTTTTTGCACAACGGATAGCACGTTCTTCTGATATTACCTGTTGCCAGTTATCTTCACTTACTGGATGTCTGAATCTGCGTTCACAGCCATTAAAAGCAAAAATCCCCTCACGGTTAAGTATATTCGTTGCGATATCCTAGTCTTTAATTCTCAAAAAGGCTGTTACGGCAAAACCAGAATACGAAGCAATTTTTGAAATGATGCATTCATCAGCTTTTATTAACGCTGCAAAAGGAACTATCTTCTGATGACCACACGAAATTAAAGGGAGGGTGTGAATATCATAATAAGCTATTGAATGACAATCCATACGGGTATCATCAATAGCTGCCAGCCAGAATCCTGTCTGGTCTTTTATTTTTCTGCTAATATCAGAATCTGATACACCAGGGTTTAATAAATATCCACCATAACAGACATGGAAGGGGTGAGCAGATTCATCAATATCAGGAAGTTCTTTTACCGGATTTTCTTTCCAGTCTTTCAGAACACCAAATTCAAGAGCATCCAGCAAAAACTTTCGTTCAAATCCATCAAACAATGCATATTGCATGTGTTAATCCTCCAGGTAACTTAAATAGTCAGGTTGCGCCCCGTTCTTTTTATAAAGCTCTTCCCTTTCCTCTATATCTTCATCTGCTTCCTGCACGCTCAGATCAAGGGTTCCTTTCAAAAAGGCACGAGCATTTTTTATTACATCCACTGATAATTCATTTTTGGTTCCGCGAATCATTCCGATTGCGATATTAATAATTTCCTTGATTTCAGCCGGAGTCGTTCTGTCCAGCACTGCGCCAAGCTCTTTAAGGTCAATTTCTACATCTTCTGGTAAGTACATTTTGGCGCAAGCGGCAGCGGCTTTGGTTCTGAAAGCACCTACAGAGATTATCCTGTCAATTCGACCTGGACGTTTTCTAATACGTGGGTCGATACGTTTTGGATAGTTTGTAGAAAAGATCACATATGTTCCTGCGACATTTCGCGGTGTATCAGCTCCATCAAGAAAACTTAACGTTCCGGCATCAGCCCGATAAAGTTCATCAACCTCTTCAGCTATAATAATGACGGGTATTTTCTTCTGAGCAGCAGCGTAGCAAACATCTTTAAAGTAATCGTCGGCATAAACAAAAACATACTTATCCTGATACTTTGCCCCCAAAGCTTTTGCGATAGTTGTCTTGCCTGTTCCTGGGGGGCCAGTAAAGAGCACTTTACGCATACCTGACTGACCATACCGGGTATAGAAATCAATATCAGAAAAGAACTGATTAAAGTCGTTTTCCAGCTCGTCAAATTTTGGATGAACTGAGAAACGCATAGCATTTTCAATTTCCTCCTTTCTTGCCTTACCGTGATAATAAACACCATCATAGTACCCAAGTTTCCAGATACCTTTACGTGGTAATGAGCGGTTTAATTTAGCGCGGCCTGCCTCGCAAAGATTGTGGAGCATTGACATACTTTTAGTAGTCCCAACGGCGTACTCCATCCTGACTTTAGAGTTAAGAATGAAGCGAATAATATGAACAACTTCATTTTGACCAAGATGAATCCTGTATGCACCAGAACCATCTTTGAACATAAGTTTTTTAATTCTCCCGGCTTTAGCCATAACAGGGCTACTTCCCGTATGAACAACGGTTGAAGCAACAGGTTCGATATCCAGATTCGAATAAATTTTACGGTTCTTTCTGTTTATAAAAATCTCTGCCACTTTAGGATAGTAATCACAATCCTTTACGACAGTTCCAAAATTATCTTCACCGTAATATTCTTTGTGAAGCCGTAAAGCCTGCTCTACCAGAGTTAATTTACCCATAAGCGCACCATGTATATTTAAAACCGTGACACTGCCTGAAATTTATTTAAGGTAGTGGAGGGGTTGGACAAGCAACGCGCGTCAGTTCTGTTTATGTCGCCATTCCCACGGTGGAACCGGATTACTGTCAGCCCATAAACCTCGTTTTTGTTCCTGCGCTTCCCGTTGCAGAGCCGGTAATGACTCATCCGCGTTGTAACGTTCATATACCCATGCAGCACCAGACTTAACCATAAAGCGGCTGGCATCGGTGCCGTTCGTCGTGAACACACGACCGATAATGCGTCCGTAGCGGTCTGTTTGCGTATAAGAGACGGTAACGGATTGGCCTGCGAGCAGGGTTTTAAGTTGATTTGTTGACCAGCGTCCAAAAGGTTGTTTCTTTTCAGGGGCATCGATATTTATCAATCGGACTCGAATCGGAACTTCATACACAACAATTTTTGCGGGTAGTGTTTTAACTTCTATGGTGTCGCCATCGAGAACGCGAATAACTTTCCCCTGGATTTCAGCCGCACACAGCGAACCGGAAAAAATGGTGACAAAAAAGAAAACGTATTTTGTCAATTTCATAACTTATGTTCACCTTTTTGTGGATATGTAATAAGTTCATCCAGAAAACAGGATGCAAATGACAAGAGAAATGCGGATTTTAAGAGAAGCCTTACCGTGATGATTTTCTCATCTGTAGTAGTACTTTCCCATGTATTGATAACATCAGTGAGAAGTTGTTCAGGCACAAAGTAAAATGCTATCACCAGTGTAACTAACAGCATTAATGGCATCAGCTTTACGCTTCTGGAAAGAACCCGCCAGAACCAGTATAAGGCCACAGCTAAAAACACGAATAACTTATTCCAGTTAAAATAACTCTTAATGGACATCATTTTTGTCTCCCGATAATTCATTACAAAAAATGAGTACTAACGCCCTTCGGTTGTTCAACCCCGCAAATCCCAGATTAAAATCTGGAATCTGCGGCGTTTACCTTTATCTCTGTTCAGAAGGATTCTGGATAAATTTTATTTCATCGATTTCTTCAATTGAAATACGCTCTGGTATTGTTCTAAAACACCACTTGAGTGGTACTTCTTTCCCCTTCTCCACACTACTTAACACAATTCTGGCTGGGCAATTCTGATTAACAGCTTCCAGCAAACGGTTTAACTCGTCATCAGAATGAGTCTCTTTAACCTTGTTAATATCAGATGGTGCGGTTACAAATCTAGTTACATTCATAATTATTGTCCTGCAAATAAAAATCCGACACAGACTGATAGTAGCACTTTGCAAACTCCAGATTAGATCTGGAGCCTGCAAGAATGACATTAAGATTACTTACAGCCTTCTGACCAGCCAATACGGTTCATGGCTGGAGAACAATCAGATTTAACTAACTTACCTTTCATCCATTCAGCTTGTTTTTTCCCCGCATCGGTATTCTCATAGCTTTGTCTTTCGATATTACTTACACCTGTTTTCTGACTGTTAGCCGAGTTCTGTTTTGCAAAAGCAGAAAAGGTCGTCAGTGACAGAATCATTGCATAAACTAATGGTTTCATTTTTATCTCCTTTCACGTATGTAGATAGTTTATTACCAGCCACCCGCAAAACCTGCGCCAAGAACAGTGTTATGAGATGAATCCCATGAAACGTTAAGGCGCACGTTTGTATTTAATGACGTTTTATATTGAATGCCTGCTGCAATCGCATTTCCATTCTGATAATTACCAACACCAATACCATATGAGAAACTATTTTCAGCAACATACGGGATTGATGATATTGCTGTTACACCTGCAATACCGGCATTAAGACGTTTTTCCGCACGTTCAATTTTACTGTTTAATTGTTCGAACCTCTGATTTGATTGATTGCTTAACTGACTGAATCGGTTATCTGTATAGTTATTCGCATTTAGTTCAGCTTTATCGGCTGCATTCTGAGCATACTGTATGCTTTGCTCGTATTTTTCATTGGTATAACTGATACCTTGTTGATATTTCTTATCCGTATAGTTGTTTGATGTGCTGATTGCCTCATTTTTGGCATTGTTGATATTGGTATTCAACTCTGTCTTCGTGTCACTGATTTTATTGTCAGTGTAACTGTTGGATGAACTAATCGCGTCATTCTTCGCCTTGTCGATACTGGCGTTCAGTTCTGTCTTCGTGTCACTGATTTTGCTGTCAGTGTAACTGTTCGACGAATTGATCGCGTCATTCTTCGCACTATCAATATTCGTATTCAGTTCATTTTTAGCATCTGTAATTTTATTGTCTGTATAGTTGTTTGCGTTCTTTTCTGCCGCATCCTGGATTGCCTGGTTAGCTGTCGATTGAGCATTTTGAGCAACCGTATTAGCAGAGTTCGCTGTATTTTGCGCCGTATTCGCTGTGTTCTGTGCATTTTGGGCCGCTGAATTAGCCTCATTTGCTGTTGTCTGAGCTTTATTCGCGGCTGTTTGCGCGTTTTGCGCAGTAGACGCAGCAGTATTCGCGACAGACTGCGCATTTTGGGCTGTAGAAGCAGCACCATTTGCAACATTTTGAGCATTCTGTGAGTTTGACAGCGCACTATTGGCTATGCCTTTTACACCATCAACACAATCCGAAATATTAAGAGTCTCCTTGTTACCCGTAAGGTGATACTCACAATCTGCATATGCACTACCAGCAGATAAGCACAATAAAATAGCTATAATAGATTTGGTTACTTTCATTTCTGATACCTGTGATTGTAACTAATCATCACATTTCGTTGGCGCGAAATGTGATACTTGCAGTACCCTGATACCCGTTGGCGCGGGTATCAGGTTTTTATCAGCCTCTGACACGACCAAACTTACTCATGATTTTCGATATAGCCGCCGGATCAGCCGTTGAACACTGATTTAAAAAATCTTTACGAGCATCAAATGTTTTACTCCAGCGAATACTCCCTTTTTTCTTTTTCAGAATATTAAAAAAGTCTTTTTCAGCACTTCTGCACTCACTTCCCCCACCTTGCCCGACTGCTTTTCCATATAAGCAAAGTACCGAGGCGCAAGGGTCAGATGCATACGCAGGTGCTGTCAGCCAAGACACAGTAAAAATTACGATTAGACCTTTGCATATCCTTTTCATGGCAACCTCTGAACATTTATTCTCGAAAGGGAGATTTCAACATAGTCATTATTCAACCATCTTTTTAGTGGCTGATATTCAATAACACCTGTTGCACCATTTTTTCTTAGCCAGTCTTTCGCAGACCAGTAACTATCAAAAGAAGATGTCCTTACAACTATTTTTTCAGAGTGGGCAACTGCATAAAAAACAGAATCATCGTAAAGACGATTTTCTGGTTTAAAATCAGGCAACACCTTACTCCATAAAGAATTTATATTATCTGATTTAATAACGTTAGATGTTGGTGTCCAGTTCATTATTTGTGTATTCATAACTTCAGGCCGTTTTTCCCATTCAACCTGTGGCGGTTCAGGTGGAGAGGAACAGGCGGTGAGGAGAAGAATACTGATCATAAGTATTTTTTTCATAGCAAAACCTCAGACTCCAGCTCCCCTACGGAGAGCATTTTTTCTTTTGACGGATATTTAAGCCCTTTCACACCAAATATTTTTTTCGTCTTATTTAGTTCCATCGTCAATGATGCCAGTTTAGGACTGACCTTCATTAACCTGTCCATAAAATACGGATCAAGGTAATAAAGTGCCTTTTCTGCTTTAACAGGGTTCTCCCCCTTCAGGATGATAAACTCTTCTTTAAAGTCCAGCGTTCCCAGCTCCTGTGGAAGCACCAGTGCTCTTCGGGCTTCACTTTCTGATTCGCCCTGTGAAGCTGATCGTCCCCGGCTCTTGCTTGTGCTCTTTGATGTGGTTGTAATATACCCAAGTTTTTCTGATATCTTCGCGGCATCATCCTCTTCGCTGACAGCATAGATAATACGGCATGGATGAGCACTCATCAGCGTTTTGGCTCCCTCAATACCATAGATTTCATTTAGCTGACTGATATTCTGATAAATCGTCAGCAGTTTAAGTTTAAAACCTGCAATATACCCTGACCCCTTTTTAATAATTGGCATATAACCAATCGAAGGGAACTCATCAAGAAACATCAGGCAGTCATGTTTCAGGGTGGGATCAAAATCAGGATTTTCACGCAATGTCACTTCAACAACGAAGTTGAAAAACAGGTTCAGAAAATCGTAAGCCAGAGATATATCTTCCGCATTAACACCGACATAAACAGTGATATCTTCCCGTCGCAACTGACGGAGATCGAAATCATTACCATCAGTACATTTACGAACGGTTGGGAGATAAAACAGGCTCATTTTCTTACGGAAAGAACCATCAATGCTTGAACGCTGTTCATCTTCCGTTTCGTGATATTCCCTGATTTTGGTCAGGGCATCGCGCAAATGATACAGCGCGTTTTCATCAAGTCCGTTTGTTCCCTCCAGTTCTTCCCGCTTACTGAGTATCAGTTCCCGGTCAATATTGCTGTACAGGTCGACGACAGAACCGATTGAGAAAACGGGTTTAAGCCCGAACTCATTAAGCCAGGACGGCTCATAGTTAATAAAGAAATGAAGCAACTTAGCCAGTCCTGTCCAGTACTGACCAGCAAGGTTATTAAAGTGCGCTTCTGCCCCTGTCATGCCGTAAGACGGAAACAGAATTTCAATCAGTTTAAGCAGATCCTTAGCACCACTCTCTGCTTTTAAATCAATATAGAAAAGGGGGTTAAACTGATGTGTCTTACTGTTGAATGGGTCGAGAAGATAAACTTTATTACCCAGCAGTATTTCACGCACCTTACTGGTGATTTTCCACAATTCCTGTTTTGGATCTAACGCAATAAGAGAGTGTTTTCTGACCAGAAGATTAGGGATACCAATGGCGGCACCTTTACCGGCGCGGGTTCCTGCACCAAGAGATACAAAATCCGGGGCGGTATACCACAGATATTTTCCTTTATACGCGCCGACCAGAATATCCGTATCATTTTCTGTCTCCCACTTAAGCAGTTTTGATTTTTTTAAATCATTGTCACTGGCAAACTTCGCATCACCATAAAGAGCAACATCCATTTTATTCAGTTGCCAGATAACAAAAACAGGCACAATGAGAGACGAAACCATACCTGACAAAAGAGAGGGTATGGCAGTCAGTCTGATATCTGTACGTATATTACTCTCTGTTATTATTTTCCAGAGCAACATGGAATCAAAATTTTTCCATATATACAGTGGTGTTTTTCCGTTCAGGAAATAAACAGCAACAGAACCAGCATAATAGGTCACGAGACACATAACCAGACCGATAAAAACCCACTGGCCTTTATCTGGAAGTTTTAAAGACATAATCACTCCTTCAGTTTTCTGAAATAATCATCAAAATGAAGTTGTCTGTAGTAAATGCCGGAAGCGAACCGAAAATCTTCATCATCAAGGTATTTAATACTCATGATAATATCAATATTACTCAGTACACGTCTTAAAATGACATTGAATGGTAGATTCTGACATTCAGGATTCATATAACATCGCTGGACAATCCCAAGCACGGCATATTCAGGACTACTTTCGTGAACGGTGGTAATGTTTCCTGAATGGCCTGAACTCGATGCTTTCAGAAAATCCCATGCCTCAGCTCCCCTGATTTCTGTCATCAGAATCCTGTCCGGATTCATACGAAAACAGGAACGCAGAAGACTCGCTGAGGTAATAACCTTACTCTCACCCTCTGCCGGATAGTAAAGTTTTACATGGTTTTTATGGAATCTGAATTTTGCCTCATCAGTATCTTCAATAGAAATACACCGCAGATGATGCGGTATATATTCCAGACAGGCATTTGCAAAGGTGGTTTTACCTGCCCCTGTCCCTCCACAGAAAACTATCGTTTTCCCCTGACTCAGTGATTCAGGTATAACCCTTTCAAAATATCCGGAAGTGATTAAAGCAGAAATATTATCTTCCATAACAGAGTCACCACTTAAACCACTGACGCGTGAATAAAATCCCTGTTTTATAAATTTGTCATGACTGATAAAAATACCTGACGGCTTACGGATTGTTATAGAAACAGTATCTTTTTCAGTTGCCGGTGGGATCACAACCTGAACACGTTCTCCACCCGGAAGCGTGGCAGAACGCAGGGGATATTCAGGAGTCACAGAACCGCCGTCATGAAAATCGGCCAGTGTGGATGCAAAAGAAAGACAATCACTGTAACTCATCCTTTGTTCATACCATTGCCACTTTCCCCTGACCTTTATAAATATTTCTCCTGGTCGGTTAACAGCGATTTCCGTGACACCATCAATCTCATTCAGCCAGTGATAAAAATAGTCGTTAACCACATCATAAATCAGATGTCTGTTTTCGTTATTCACATTACCCCCCTTTCATTTTCAGTTTATAAATACCTGAAAAATCCAGATCCTGACCGACAATCAGAGTAATAATTTCTCCCTGATTTTTATAAAGCGTTGGCGGGATATTCACACTATTAGAAAATGCTTCGCGTGCTATATCAGCAAAAGCCTGGCGGCTGTTAGCTGTATAGTCCGTCTGACTGTCCCTGTTATTCTGAGCAATACCACTGGCCGCCTGACTTAAATCCGGTATCATCCCGACCATCATTGCACCAAGAAAACGTTCACTGAAATGAGTGTCAATCCAGCCAGAAGCACCGGCTTCGCCTAACGCGCCAGCCGCCTGTGAGTCAACCAGGGGAATATCAATAAAAGGCTTACTGCGGGTACGTAGCTTATAAGCCATAACAAACACACGCCCTTGTCCATGATTTAAAGACCCGGCCTTATACATCAGTTTTGCGGCGGTTCCTCTTTCGATAAGTTTTACATTACCGCTGGCGCTGTATATATCACTGTTGACCGTACATTCCAGTTTCCCCGCCAGGTCAGAAACAAAACGCCTGTCCAGTGAACAGGGAATTGATGTCCCTTCCGGGATAAACAAATTTGGGTCATATGGAAGTTTCGTTATTTTCGCCAGTGGCGCAGATTCTGTAGCCTGTGCGGTTGCTTTTGCTTCATCCTTTTTATCGCTTTCTGGCTCACTGGCCGCAGTATGTGAAACTGACGTTCCCGCTGAACTGCTGCTGTTTCCTGCCTGGCTGCCATCAAGAGAAACGTCAAGTGCACGGCTGAAGCTCTGCTGTTTATTTTCCGGCGGTTCAGTCTTTTCAGAAGAAATGACTTTTTCTTCCTCTGGTTTCTCTGTTTTTTTCTGTGCGGTATTAAAAGGATCGATATCTTCGCTCAGTCCGGTCTGACGTTTAGCCGCTCCGGTTGCAAGCGGCTGACTTGCGGGTTTCTCATCCCCTGACGACACAGAACGGATAATGGACGGGATATAATAAACAGAAACACCGGCAGCAAGCAGAAGAAAACCCACGACGAGGATAATCATCCCTTTACGTGATTTTTTAAGTTTTTCAATACCAAGCTGCAATGCTGGCTTGCCAGGCTCTTCTTCCGGAGTCTTCCCGGCCTGTTCCAGTTCTTTCTGTCTGCGTTCCCGTAGCTGCTGTTCAATTTCGGTTGCAGTCGGGATTTTATTTTCCTGTTCAGTCACTGGATCACCTCTTTCTTAACATCCGGGGATACCGTATCTCCGGCTGGTAAACGTACTTTTCCGAAGCCCTGGTTCTCAATCCCCACCACCTGCTCACCAAGACGTAAAACAAAACGCTTATCAACCGGTACGCCAACAACCGTAAAACTCCCGCTCTGTTTAATCACAGGATTGGTAAGAGTCTCCTGCATACCGTTCATCACAAAGACGCTGGGAATTTTCTTTAACTGACTGAAGCCGAACCAGGTATAACGACCATCGTCATATGCATAATCAGGGCTGATATCCTGGCTGCCTTCAGCAACCCGCTTCCAGTACTGCCAGTTACGGGGCGATTTCGCATTTTCCAGGGAACGGTTGATTGCCTGTTCCTCCAGGCGTCTGGCAAGAGCCTCTGTGCGTTTCTTCTCAATTTCGGCCTGTTCCTTCCGGCGTTCCTGCGGATACTGGTAATTCACCACAAACGCAATTTTCTCCGGCTGTCGGAACGTTCTGGCGTTCAGCTCCATGCTGTAATTACGTTTCGTGGTGCGAACAAACAGATTCGTTCGCCAGCGTTCAAGCTCATTTTCCGGGTCAAGAGCAACACTGACGGATTCAGAAGAGGTATTACCGTTTTCATCCGTATTATTTTTCTGAACAGTCTGTTTAACAGGACGAACTTCCAGGTATACCAGGTTATCTTCTTTATTAACCGCCCATCCCTGCGGAAAACCAGTTCTGGCACTGATAACTGTTTCATCTTCATCAAATACCAGTGTGGTGGTGTATCCAACGGCACTGTTAATTATGGTGGTATTATTGGGGTTATAACTGACTATCTGATTGCGTGGGTCAAAGCGACTGCCTGAAGGAAGAACAGCAGCATGACAGACGTGCGCCGCCATCAGAAGCGCCATAATTAACGCTCCTTTATTCATTTTCATATTATTAACCTCTGGCTTCTTTATCGCGAACGTAGCTTGTTACAACGAACTTAAGAGGATTGTTATTACGTTCCCCCGACACCATTTCAACCTGCGGTTCGATACGATAAGTCAGGCGAACATTCCAGAACTCCTGGCGGGTTTGTCCGGTAGCAACATCCCTGATGGTCAGACGAAAACGAATATACGCACCGATATCTTTATCATCTGCCCGTGACGAAGGTGAAATTATGACAGATGGATTATCCTGAACCATTGCCGTTTTTTCTGCTTTGTTATAAACAAGTTTTGGTGCCTGTTCACTGTTAAATAATGCGTTATAATCTGTCGCGACATTCTCCGCGCTGTAAGCCATTACATAATCATAATCATGCTGGAGACTAAAAAAATTATAACCTTCACGATGTTTTATATACTGGGTGATAAAATATCTGGCAATGGCTTCGTTTTCAGAAAGATTTTCTTTTTTAACGGAAGTCAGACGTTCAGCCACACCTGTAACCTTATCGATAAGGTAGGCATCAACAACCGTTGTTTTCAGTGGTAATGCTGCATTTAATGCAAGTAAAGACAGCCCACCAATTAGCATGCCTCCGATACCACCGAATTTATAAATACGATTCATTCTCTCCTGTAGTGCAATGTTTCTTTCTTCAAACGAAACTGATGAGTCAGTAACGTCTTTTTTATTTTTAAATCCGGGAAGTTTAAATTGCATTTTGCATTACCTCAGCAGAATTAACAGGTTCGCTTTTCCCGGAAACGGGCGGTAGTTTATGTGACGCCTGACAACCAGCGAGACAAAGCGTCACGAAAGCCACAATAAGTAGTTTCATAATATGAACACCTGTATAACAGATTAATATTTACAGAAGACTCAGTCTGAACAAAGAAAATAGATCGCGACAAGCCCGTTAATTATGAAAAGAACATTTAAAATGGTATCAACACTCATAATTAAATCACCCTCCATACATTTTCTTTGCCCTCTCAATAGCTGCCTGACGAAGCTTTTTGGCACCAATATTAACGCCCTGTCCGGCCAGGTTAGCGGTCTTACCCGTTATTCCCGGAGACTGACCAAACCCGCCTTCCTGACGACGCAGACCTTTCCATGCACCAATACCGGCATTTCTGCCCATACCAAGTGCGCCACGCGCCATACGGGATGCACCGAAAACGCCAGCACCAATCCCCATAGCGGCTGCGCCCTGCATGGCACCTTCAACACCCACACCTGCAATCTGTGAAGCATAACTTTTCGCCTGCCAGATAACAAAGCCCATAAACAAGCCCGAAGCCAAAGCTGTAGCCCCAGCCTGAAGTAAGTCCTGTTTATCTGACGCAATAGTTACACTCAGAATTACATTTAGTTGCCATGTACCAGCCCGTAACGCTAGTGCTCCAAAGAGAAATATTAATAACGAACTGAAGTTAAGCTGCAACCAGCTATTAAACATTTGCCTGAGGAAGCCAAAAGCGATACATAAAACAAATATAGGGGCTGTAACAGATAACAACAGGAGCGTAATTTCGGCAGAAAAAAACACTATTGAGCATAATAACAATGCCACTATTCCACCGAAATATACAAATAAAGAGGATAAACCACCGGCAATTGGAACAGTAGATGTATCTTTATCCCAAATAACCTTTGCAACTTGAATTACTTTTGTCCAAAGTTGATCTATCCACAACCAAGGATCACCTCCTGCAAGACTTTCTCTTAGTCCATCGATTGCATTTGTTGCAGATATCAGCATACCTCCAGAGTTTTTTACGAAGAGCAATATCACATAAAACTTACATACATTCCAGATAAAATCAGGAACAGGCGATTGCTGTTTGCGAACTAAAACAGTAAACGCATACCACAGCACATATATAGAAACACCATATTTACCTAATTCATAAGCAATAGATGAATATTCATTTAATTTTCCAGCAACAGTTTTATTTAGTATATCAAAGATAACCTGATGAGTTGTTTGGAAAAAATCAGATTCAAATCCTGGTACGCCTCCTGCCGGAGCAGGAGACGTTACATTACCGGAAAAATCTGACCCAGCAGGAATTCCAGTAACCAGCCCCATATTTTACCTCATTTTTTATTATCTTCTTTAAAAAATTCACTTTGTTCTTTCTCCATCTTTTTGAATGCATCTTTAAAAGATGGGGGAGTTGCGTGTAACTGTTGATAACGAAAGTTGGCCTCTTTCACATTTCGGCAATTCTGGCTATCACTTCCTGTTTTCTTACATTCGATTTCTTTTTTTAAAGATTCATCGTGGTGCTCCTTCCACCAATCAACCGATTTTGTTTCTTCAAAACATCCAGAAAGACTAAAAACAGATATAATGACAAGGCCAGCAGTAGCGATACTTTTCATTTAATCATCCTCATATGATTTCATTGCCATATAAGCTTTTCTGTAAGAAGGTGGCACGGCTTCACGTTGCTGTTTTCTGAAAGCTGCCTGAGCCATCTTCTCTTTATATTCTGCAAGATCTCGCTGCTTATCGCGATACATTTGATACTGAAATTTGAGCTTCTCGAACTTCAGTTGTTCAAGTGCAACAGCGTTTGTTGCATCCTGCGTGGCCTTCGTATCCTTCGCATTTTTGACTTGATCAATAAGGTCTTTCATCGTCTGGTTGTCCTGACGAAGCTTGCTCTCCAGCTTGTTACCGTATTCCACGCTTGCCAGTTGAGAAAGGAACGTCGCTTCACATCCCCGTACCAGGTCGCCGGAATATCCCAGGTTCTGGCAGGTATCCGTTACTTTGTAATCTGACAATAACGATTTGGCCTGTTCCGATAACGCCCCTTCAGGATTTTTAATGTAATCGTCAATAAAAGCATTCCCCTGATCATAAATCTGCATCAGTTCCTGACTCACTGACTGTGCGGACTGCACCAGTCCCTGCACATCACGGATACCCGTTTTTGACAGCAGCTCCTGTTTGTACGCATTTATCTGATTTTCGTAATGTTTTACCGTTTCCGCCCATTGCTTAAGGCGTTCTGTCCATCGTCCGGCTTCAATCGCCCATTCAGGGTTGGCGTCGATGGCAACAGGTATCCCTGCCTGAGCGCCGGAAATAACAATCAGTGAAGCGACGAATGCCGCCATAATTTGCTTTTTCATTGGTGATTCCTCAAATCAGGTTCGCCTGTTCCAGATAGGTATCAAGCCACTCTTCCGGCTTCATTCCTTCTTTCCAGATTTCATCGAACAGTTCTAACTGGGGTTTTGATGCACTGAGAACCGGTAAGTAATACGCTGCTTTTCCCAGCTCCAGTCTGGCAAAAGCAGCAAAATCATCACTTTCACCTTTCCTCTGTGGGTTCTTAACAACAAGGAACTGGCGGGACAGCGGATCGATAGCTTTAATTTTGTCAAAATAAAGCTCCCTGACCTGCAAACCATCAACATATTCACTACGTTTGGCTTTCGGGTTTGCCAGATAGATATGAGTGGCGCATTGCTCACGAACCGCTGCCGCAATGGGTGATTTAATCAGTTCATCCGGTGACTGTGTGGCTACGACAAGCACCATATCGAGTTTACGTCCGGTTTTCAGCTTGTTGTAAACAAAGTCCCTGAACGCTTCGTTATTGATCCATTGCCAGAACTCATCCATGTAGATAAGAAGCCTGCGACCATCGGCCAGCATAGTGACCCGATAGATGAGATAGAATGAAGCAGCACTGGCCAGCACCTTATCATCCAGGAACTCCGTTCCATCAATACCGAAAACATCCAGGTTATCGACATCAAACGTGTCTTCCCGATTGTCGAACACCCAGCCAAACTCTTCCCCCTGCGTCCACGGCTTAAGACGGGCTTTAAGTCCATGACGTTTGGTTTCAGTATCATCCGGCTCCTGGATAAGAGGCCGTAGTTTACTGACAGGATAAGAGCGATCTGACCGTTGCATAAGACGTTCAACCGCATCTGAAATCAGGCTGTTCTGGTAATCATCGAGCGGCTCACTGTTGAGAGTACAAAGCAGCCTCACCAGGTCCTTCATAAAAGCGATATTACGTTTTGTTGGCGGCAGTGCGGCAGGATTCCAGCCTGTCGGCTCTCCCTCCTTCACCCGGTAATAAGATCCCCCCATTGCCCGTATACCGACTTCACCTGCCCGGTCTTTATCGAAAAAAACCGTGGTCAGTTTTTTCAGTTTTCTGTTTGCAGGGAATGATTCCGGCGTACCGAACTGCTGGGCGGCAAATGCTTTTGTCATCAGTAATACGGTTTTACCCACGTTAGACGTACCGAGAATTTCGGTATGCCCCAGCGTCGGGTTCTTACCGAAGAAATTCTGATGTTCAGTCGTCATATGGTAATTCAGATGGTAGATATCATTACCTGACCCCCGGAGAGTAATCAGTTTTTCCCCCCAGGTATTTCCTTTTTCTTTTCCTGAAAAGAAATTATGAAAACTTTCCATTTCGGCAAAATTAAGACTACTGAGGGTACTCAGACGAGGGCGAAGCGTATAATTCCCTGGTAGTTGAGCAAAATAAGCTGCACCAAGACTCAGTGTTGAATAAGTGACAATCAGCCCCAAATCTTCCAGAGTGGAAGTCACGATATTGGTATCTTTCACCAGACGCTCCGGTGAATCCGCAAAGACAACCAGAGTCTGATGCGATTTCCCGAAAGAAATATATCCACTGGAAACCATATCCAGTCCGACTTTCAGATCTGCCAGCAAAGATTTGGCAGCATCATCTGTCATTTCCAGCTTATCGATCTGATCATCCAGCGCCTTAATCGCTGACTGCTTATCCATCGCAGTAAAGGACGATGTCACGACATACTCAACGGGGAGATACATCAGAGCATCCAGAATACCGGCATCCGTCTCCTGAAAATAATCCTTAATCTCTATGCAACGAAAATACCGGGCATGGTCTGACGCGGTAATTTGTCCGGCATCATTACCAAAGAACAGGTCTTTTCCTCCCAGATATGTATAAAACGGACTACTGCTAACCCTGACCTTTTGCCATCGACCAGAAAGCAGATACTGGAACAGAGATAACTGATCTGAATAAACCCCCCCATGATCTTCATAAAGCCCAAGACGTCGGGAATGAAAACGGGACAGATAGGTATTCAACCTGTCGCAAATTTCATTCATTTCATTAACAGGCTCTTTAAAGATATCTTTTTGTTTTTTACCGCGTGAAAAGAAATGCGTTACTTTATCTTCCGTAGTAAAAGGTTTAAAACAAATCGTCAGAAATAATTTATTCTCGAAAAATTCAGACTGAGGGAATGACTCGTAATAATCATTCACTACTCTGTTCACAAAAGGAATTTTACTGTTAAATACTGGTCTGATGTCCTTTTTACACCTGATACGATGAGGATAAAGCGTAACAGATTTCCCTTCAAAGCTACGTATAAGCGTATTAAGCTGATCTGTCAGAATTGACAAATCTTCAGAATCAACACACTCAAAGTAAGCACCGTCTATCTGCCAGGTTGCCAGCAAATCCCGGTTTTTTGTAACGATAATATTGTCAGTGATATGTGAAGAGTACGGAATTAACTCTTCAACAGAAGACTGGTCTTTCAGCTTCATAAAGTTATCCACTTTTGAAATATCAACTTCGTCGTACTGGCTCCCCGCATAATGGACTGCGCTGAATCGCTTGTTTGATAAAGGATGCCCTTTGACAAGGGTTCTCAGATACAGAAGGTCAAAAAAGCGTTCATCAAACTGTGTTACACGCCTGATGGCATACCAGCCAGGAAGAATGAGGGCGTACATAGCCTCATGAATCCAGACACCAAGCAGAACACAAATAATGCACATTCCAAGAAAGGGGTAGAGCGGAACGCCCAGCCCCCTTATTAAAGCAGGGCGCGTAAGACCTTTAAAAAGAGTACTCATAGTGCGCCCATCCTTTAATTACGCAAGCCAGTCAGGAATATATGGTGCAACAATAAAGATGATAATTCCGATAACGAGTGGGACTATCCATGCGGTATGTTGACGCGAAAATAATGCAATATATCCAATAACAAGAGCCATAATTGTAATTGCCGGTTTACGAACATCCGTTAAAAAATCAATTATTTTCTGTAAAAAACCAGTTGTCTTTGTAGACACATCATCCGCAAAAGCAGGTTCTGCAACACAAAGCATCAACGCAGCCATAAATAGAGAAAGCGTTAAATAACGTTTATTCAGATTTAATTTCGACATCTTTTGTTTCCTTTTCATTCGATACAGTGCCACGTATGGCGTATTGAGGATATATAATGATTTCTTCAGGTGTGATAGTCGTCTTGTTCTCCTTTTTAATCATTTCCTTTACAGAGGGAACAATAAAATTTTTTTTGTTATCAGGAGGGCTAAATCCTATACGTTGTACATAACTTGTATTATTAAATTCAGGTTCTGGTTTTACTCCTGTTTCTGGATTGCCGGAATAATAGCAACTCAACCCGCGCACTAAGTCGCCACCTCGTTTATAACAGTCAACCAGTATTTTTTCTGATACCTTAAGATTTTCGCATGGATCAAACATTTTCTCTGCTGTCGTACCGAACTTTGCAAAATTGGTACTCGTTATTTGCATAAGTCCTACAGAGTAACGATGGTTCCGTGATTCAATGTTTTTAACGATACTAAGTGCTGCCTCCTTTGATTCAGGAAAGTAAGATACTACGCCTTTATCACCAGGTTTGCGTTTAACCTTTGGTATTATTTCCGCAATCGCATATGGATTAAAACCTGATTCAACCCTGGCAACTTCGTGCGTTGTGTCGGGATGAACGCTGGCAGCGCATTGCATGGCAAGCGCAAGAAAAGTAGAAGTAGATAACATGATTTTCTCCAGGCCATAACAGCGCGGAAAGTTTAGCCCGAACAGTTAGTCATCGAAGTCGTCATCGTCTTCGTTTATCAGCTCCTCAATAGCCTGACTGGAATATTTTTTAATGAGGTACTGGACAACACCAGAGCTTGATATACGCCGCCCCCTACGATAGCCAATCTCCAGAGCAATTTTATCCAGTTCCTCACGAGAAGTTGAGGGTAGGTAGAGTGTATTACGTTGGGGCTTGCGTCTCGTTGCGCTTTTTTTCCGGGTAGCAGTCATTTTTCTTCCGTTTCATTTTGTGGGTTAAGCTTCTCTCAGTGATATAATGGATGAAAGCCATACTTCTTTGTTGTGGATTTTCCATAAGGAGAATTTCAGCAAATTCGTGTGGAATTGATTTCCTCAAAAGATTTGTTTGAGCGGATTGCGATTGTCTCCGCAAAAGCACCTCAATCACATCTTCTGATACAGGTAAAGGTTCACCGCCAAATGAGATAAAGCGTTGTACGTAAGGGATAGCAGTTATTATAGTAGAATGAACCTCTTCAAAATCTGCTTGGACAAAAAGATAACCAGGGAAAAGTGGAAAACATCTTTCTCGATATGAAACTATCTTATCCGGGCGACGATACCTTTCTGTTTCCATTGGACAGAAGTAAGAAAAGCTCAGGCGTTCGAGATGCGCAAAAACCGCTGCAAATCTCGTAGTGGTGAATTGCAAAACATACCATTTCATAGTTTTTTCCTTTCAGACGCTCTCTCGACTCGGATGACCCCGAAGCAAAGAAAAAAACAAAAGGATAAATTCACATCTCGTAAAGACTCTATCAGCCACATGTGCTGCTTTCAACACATAAAGCAGATCTTTCGATCTAAATAAATCAATTTTTCTTTCATTTATTCTAAATAAAGCAACACATCCCAGAATATTCATCTTTTACAGTTCTGTTTTTTAGATCGATAGATCGAATGATGGCGAAAACGCAGAATTTCGATCTGTTTTTAAGGCGAAAAGATGAGCAATCGAACTAAAATAAAAATTTTTCTTTCATAATCAATATATTAAATCTTATAAGCCCAAAAACTTAATCCCTGTTTTCAGCTTCTGTTCTGACTGTAACGTGGATGCTTTCTGCTGCGTAAACTGCGCCATTCGCTGTTGTTGCTTCAGCAGCATATCAGGGCTGTTCAGTACCAGCTCTTTGCTGGCTGAAGGTGTTCTGTCTATACCCTTAACCCCCAGATTTTCTAACTGCCACTCATTTCTGTGAACCGTTTTCCAGCCATGCTGAACACCGTTTTTATCGAGCGCCGGGATTTTTACTTCTTTCTGACCAAGTTTCTTCAGTCTGACAAGATCACCTGCTTTAACGCTTTCCCGCGAACATAAGTCCCCAAAATCAGCCCCCCAGTATGTTTTCTCAACCCCCTTGTTAAGAGTCTTTAGCTTTATAAAATGTTGCTTAGACTTTGTTTTATCGTTCTGATAATGGTCATAGCCAATATCAACAACCTCATAAACACCTTTCTGTCTTTTTGGTGCTGTATTATGTGCATCTTTAACAGACTGATTAAGTCCATGCTGTTGCTTATGGGTCGCTTTAACGTCATAACCTTTTAACTTCAACTCTTCACAAAAACCTGTACGGATTTCCCGTAAATCTTTTTTCCTGATGTCAGCGCGTTTACCGTCATTATCACGGATACGAAAAACAACATGAACGTGAGGATGTTCTTTCTTGTCACAGTGGTATCCAAGAACAAAACGGTGATTAGGATATTTTTTCTGCATCGTTTTCCTGACAGACTCCAGCAAGTCTTCAGGTTTTACTTTCGCTGAAACCGGAGGTGAGAAAACAATATTCTGTGTGATCTTTTTATTTTCTTTACCTTTATCATTTATCACATGCTGAGGATCATTAGCACGATCTATCATGTGCTCTTTAGCCTCCTGAATTTCGTCACCTGTCCATACCTGACCGCTTTCACTCATCACTGGTAGCTCTGACTCACGGCTCATATAGTCAATACTGTTTCGAACTCCCTGCCGGGTAATCGCACCTCCTGATATTTTGACAACGACCTCCTTACTGGCTCCCTTGCGATTGATACGTTCCTGAACATTGCGGCTATAGTTCTTTCCACCATTTTTGACTTTATGAGCGAAAGCTGACTTACGACCATTTTCTGATGACTTCCGTTTAACACGATATTCTTTATCAACGTAAACGCCCATAATCACATCTCCACTTTATTTGAAACAGTTCTCCCTTTACATAACATAATGTAATTCTCAAACTGATTCTTAAGATTAAAAATTTCTGTTGTAAGACGCTCTGCATCCTGATAGAAACCATCTTTATCAAGAACCCTGGTTTGATCATTAACAATGATATAATGAAAATTACGACCGATCTTATCAATTGAATTACGGCAACGATTCATCATCAGCAGTTCCTGGTCAAAGAAATCCAGTTCATTTTCAAGTGTCGTCTGTATGCGGTAACGACATTCCCGTGATAACGTCCATCCGTGACGATTAGCAGCTCTTTCAATATCAGCCCTTTGTTTACCTGTTAAGTACATCGTTGTTTTGATAAAATCTTTATTATCAAAAAATGTATTTATATCCTTACTGCCAGCTTTACTTTTTAATAAAGCACTTGCTAAAAGTTTCATGCCTTTCGCTACTGTTAAAGCTGGCTCATCTGGATAAAGAGTTTTAAGACAATCCAGAAGTTCATCATGCTGTTGTTCTTCCAGTCTGAAATTAACTTGCTTCATAAAATCCTCCAACAAGAACCGACTGTAGGTCACCGGGCAAACGAGCGAAATGCTAGCATTTTGCGGTGTTTGCCCTATCCTGCATCGCAGTGAATCTGGCACCGCTCATAAATTGTGCTTGAGCATCAACAAAAAAGCAAAAAGGCTGATGTTGTCATGGCTGAAGCTACGTTCGTCTGCGACCGGAAACCCAATCAATGCGGTAAGGACAGTGCCGTCAGGTTCGCTCCGCGAACGGTCTGGCAGGAGGCGCAAGCGCAGTCCCGCGCAATATATCAGAAAGCACCTCCCGAAATACGGGAGGGCTTCGGCTATTCAGCTAAGGTTGCTCTGTTCAGGTTGCTGAGTGTAGCCTTCCATGCCCTGACGGGCATCAAAAAGCCAGCGCCGGAAGTTACTCATTCTTTCAAGGTTAACTTTGCTTGGTTTTTTGCCACGATTACCACTTAATATCCTCCATACTCGTATTCCTGCCTTATTAGTCCAGTACAGAACAATTTCTCCTTTGCTGTTAAAAGCAAGAGAAAAGCGTACAGCGCCCTGCCGCAATTCTCCACTGACAAAGGACACAAATTCATGTTTTGTCATAAAGCCTCCGGTTTATTTATCTGTTCTCTTTTGCGTCTTCTTTTCCAGTGCTTTTCTGAGTAATGCCATATACTCAGGAAAAACATGGAATGGCATCAAAGGGAAAACCGGACGCCCCCCCTTTTCAACGTCATGTATTGCTGATAATATGCGTTCCGACATTTTATTCCTCGCAATAGAATCAGGTGTCACGGTATCAGGTTGCCCCACAACCTGATACCATCTTTTTTCAGTTTTCAATCCTCCTTAGCATATTTTTCATTAAAATCTTGTTAGCTGAATCAAGATCAATATCGTGCTTAAAAGCAATCAATTTTATTGCTTTCTTTTTTAGAAACTTTTTTAATTCGGGTGTTGAGCATAGTTCTTTGTAAACCTGATGAAGATATACCCCATGTTCATCTTCAAACTTCCTGTCAATAACTGATGTATACATTATAGCGTCGAAACAATAATCATCATCTACAGGACAAGCAGGCCAGAACATCATCTCTACTGCCATTTTTTTAGCTTCAGTAAGCATATCTGATTCCGTGATCATTTTCTGTTTATATCTCCGCTAACAGTGGTTACGTCACCAGAAACATCTCCACAAGTAACATCACCGCTTACAGTGGTTATATCGCCATTAACCTGATGACAATCAACATCACCACTCACGGTTTCAACATCCCCAGCATTCCCATGAATACTGACATCAGCATTTTCGGTTACTATTTTATTTACATTTCCATGTATTTCTACCTTAATACTCCTGCCTTTAAAAACCACTGTTTTATTACCAATTTTAATACAATCATCAGTGACAACAATGTTTTCACTATTTTCTACCGAGACATGCTCTTTTCCATCGATGGTAATTTTATTACCGGCAACGATTAAACCTTTGCCAACAACATAAACACTTTTCATAAAATCAACTCCTTTCAGGAAAATGCAGGGATGCCCCTGCATTCATAATGCTTAACGAAGGCACTCAATAAAATCTTTAAAACTTAAGCATTCATCGCCATCTTTTAACGAATCAAAATATTTTTCATATTCGTCCCTGTAGAAAAGGACTAAATCAACATCACTCTGCTTAAGTTCGCCAAACTGAGGAACAATTCCGGTTTTATAGTCACGAATTTTATTGTTATCAGTAAATATGACAACATACTGTTGTCCCGTATCCTTATGCATAAGGATAATAGTGCAAAGCGTTACTCGTTCGAACGTGAAAACATGATTAGTGGTTGAAGTAAAAACAGATGAGCATTTCATTTTAAATCTCCTGCCCTGCTGGGCTATTGTGAGAGGGGCCATTCCCCTTTCGATGAAACAATAATACGACTTTTAAGTCGTATTCGCAAGTTTTCTCCCGTTTTTTTACTCGATAAGTGATTGTTATCACGTTTTTTAATCCGCGTAAGCGGATGGAAGGGGCGAACGAAAATACCAGGGCAGCACAGGAGCCACATCGCCCCGAAGCGCGGCGCAGCCGCTGACGAACGTACCAGGGTGCACAGGCCATCCCTTCACCCTGCAAAGCCCAACTGACCAGCAGGCCATGATTATGCTGATTTGCGCCGCAGAATGCCGCAGTTAGCGCGAGCGCCAGCGAGTTTACGCCGTCCTGGTGCGTCGCAACAGGACGGGGCGCTGTACTGCGCGTGTGAGCGTCAGCGAACTACGGGCGCAACTCCAGGTACTAATATAAAACCATCACAGGTCATTTTATTTTGACTCCCTTTTGCAGAGCACGTATTCAGGATGTTCTCCTGCAAGTAACAAAAGAAACTCAAACTCAACCAGTGACAGACTTTGACTGTTTTGAGTATTAACTTCCTCTTTTTTCTGCCAGGTTCTTAGCCCAACACCATAAATATGACTGCATTCCTTTTGTGTTAATCCTGCTTTTAAACGTAATTTTTTTACATTTTCAGGTGTATTATCGGGTTTCATTTAACATAAACTCCTTAATTAAATTATTAACTGGCGTCTCATCGTCTTCCCTTAATCCGGCACACGTAAAATCAATATGTTGTAATTCATTCTCATTCAGTACGGCATCATACAATGTAATTTTCGTAGTTTTGTTCCCGATTTTAACATTTGTTCTGGCTTTTATCCTTTTTGTAAGCCTGTAATTGTCACCTTCTTTTTCAAGAAAATAAGTCACATCACCTTTATTTTTTCTCATAACTGTTTCAAATACCCTGTAATTTTAACAAGTTGATCTATACTCAAGCCCCGAATCTGTAAATCATAACTGTCGCCCTGTTCGGTGACTTTACCGTTCAATCCGTTTTCAGCTTTAAAGCCTGTCAATGCCCCATACCAGCTTTCAAGCTGGACAAGTTGCGATAACATACCTTTCAGGATCAGAATTTCGTCCTTTTTTTCCACCTGGTGTTTCTCATACTCAATCGCCTGTAACACCTCCTGCGAAGCATTTACCAGAATTTTTCGCTCGATATCGGCTGCAATATCAACGGGATTCCGTTTTCTGGATAACGTGCAAACATGATGCGGACTACGCCAGGAGCGACTATCCACACTCCCCACAACAGAAAACCGGTCTTTTTCCATCCGAATATGCACAGAGTAATTTTTAAACTGCGGTGACGTCAGTTTTATACGAGACGAACAATCATCAAGTTTGTTCACGCGCCAGCCGTTCCCCAGGATACGGCAGACAACTTCAAAGACAGGGTGATATTGTTCAAAAAAAGAGTTCATCTGTTTCCCTTTTTGCTACGTAGCTGCTGTTCCCGTCTTTTTGGGTTCGATGCCCCAAAAGACGGGCTGGCTATAATATCGGGGGCTTCTCGCCCCCGTTCTGGTTACGCTCTGGTTTCCACGCGTTGCCACCCTGTCGCCCTGCGCTGTCCGGTTGTACCGTATTTTGCGCGGATTTCTTCTATCGTGTATTCTTCACGATTCCAGTAACTTTTATGTTCGTCTGGACGATAAAACCATTGTTTTTTCTTTGCCGCCCATTTACACCCGATTTCTTTTAAAGTTTCCTTATGTGTAATGGTTTCTCCACTAATCCAAACCCAGTTACCTATCACTTCAAATACCAGACCAGATAAACCAGAAAGAACGTTTAATACTTTTTCCAGGTCATCACCGTAATTATATCGTGCATGTTCATCAGTGCTCTGGAACTGATTTATTTTATCAATATTTGCCATCAATACATCAAAAGCTGCATTTACCGCTTTCATCAGTTCAGCCCCTAACGGGTTACGATCTGGATGATATTTTAAAGCGGCTTTTCTGTATGCTGCTTTGATATCTTTTTCAGTTAATTCGCCGGATAATCCAAAAACGTTTAATGCTTCCTGGATATTCATTTTTTTAATCTCCTGCCCTGCTGGGCTATTGTGAGAGGGGCCATTCCCCTTTCGATGAAACAATAATACGACTTTTAAGTCGTATTCGCAAGTTTTCTCCCGTTTTTTTACTCGATAAGTGATTGTTATCACGTTTTTTAATCCGCGTAAGCGGATGGAAGGGGCGAACGAAAATACCAGGGCAGCACAGGAGCCACATCGCCCCGAAGCGCGGCGCAGCCGCTGACGAACGTACCAGGGTGCACAGGCCATCCCTTCACCCTGCAAAGCCCAACTGACCAGCAGGCCATGATTATGCTGATTTGCGCCGCAGAATGCCGCAGTTAGCGCGAGCGCCAGCGAGTTCACGCCGTCCTGGTGCATTGCAGCAGGGCGGGGCGCTGTACTGCGCGTGCGAGCGTCAGCGAACTACGGGCGCAACGCGCCAGAATCTGGTCTATGTTAATGCTAATGTATGCATACATTAGCATTAACACACGCATCTATCATAGATGCCTTTAGATGTGTATTAATACACACCGTTAAACTATTGCCAGTACGCAATTGTTCGATTTGCCGATTAAATACCGGTGAACGTCGGGCGGGATAACTGCGGTTTTGATGATTTTTTGCTGGCATGGAAATTCCCCCGCTTAGGGGGAACTGGAGAGATTAGTGGCTGGATTTACTGAGAGTGAACTGTAATCCGGCTACCGATGTAAGTTGTGCAAGCGTTGTGATGGTCGGGTTACCGTTGGGGGATAATGCTCGGTAAATACTCTGACGGGCAAGGCCAGATTTCCTGGCAGCTTCGGAAATGCCCCCTCGCGCCTCGATTACCTGACGTAGCGCAACAAGAAAACCGCCTAAACCACCAGGCTCATTTATTTCTTCCAGGGCATTAGCAAGATAAGCGTTTGCATAATCAGGATCTGCGCGCAATTCTTCAATCATGGCGGCATTGTGATCAACGGATGCCGGATAATCATTTTTCTGCGACTTCACATTTTTGGTGGCTGTCATTTTTTTGACCTCTTTTTAAAATCTTGCAGATAACTAACGGCTTTATCTAAATCGGCTGTCTGAGTTTTTTTATTCCCTCCAATAAGCAGAAGAATTATTTCGCCATCTTCGATTGAATAATAAACCCTGTAACCAGGACCGTAATCAACTCGTAATTCCCAGACACCATCCCTTTCGAATTTATGATCTCCAAAATTTCCGCCCATAGCGCGGGCAATTCTGGAATCCACCTTTAACGCTGCGGTCTGGTCTTTACGTCTTAATTTTTTCATCCAGTCGGTGTATGGAACCTCACCGTTTTCTGTCTGATATCGTTTCGCCGTGTAAGGCATCTTGCCGCCCTCATTCCCTTAACCTGTGTACATTGTCTCTTATAAGTGACACCAGATCAAGAAAAAATGTCTCTTTAAAGTGACATAATGTGAGTCTTGTGTGACAGAACCTGCTTTCTGGTCAGGAAAAATTGCCTTTTTGACGATCTGGTTAAAGGCTCTGTAACTCGTTCTAAGCATTTTTTCCCGTTTCGTTGTAGTCAGCCACGGTTTAACGGCTTTTAACGCCGCTTAACGCTTTTTAGCGGCCTTGTTGCTGTGATCTGTTGCCATGATCCGGATAGGAGTTCAATCTTGATCAAAATTTCCTCAAGGCAACGACTGTTTTGTAAATACCCTCTAAAACGCGCTGTATCGCATTCTGAGCGATTTTTTCGATTTCGCATGGTTTTCATCATGGTTGTATCGAACGAAGCGACAGAAAGCGATTCAGGGCTTCTCAGTGAAAGATCCAAAAAGGATCAATCAACGGATCGTATGATCTGAACTCTTCAGGTTTTGAGAAAGGAGACACCGCTCGCCGCAGCCGAACGACCGAGCGTAGCGAGTTAGTGAGCGAGGAAGCGGAACAGCACAGGGATAACATCAGGCACTTACGCGCAGTGGTTAAAAAGTGAGCATGTTGTTTTTATGTGTGGTTGTCCTGGTTCAGAGTGATCTGTCCTCCGGATTTACGCAAAGTTATCCACAGGCACTGTGCATTTAAAAGACTTATCTTTTCTTCTTGATCTTAAAAACTTAAAAACTTAGAGCATCGTAACCTTATGATAAATATAATGAAAAAACGCTATCCATGATGGTTTAGGTCACTATCCATGATGGTTTAGGTCACTGTCCATGATGGTTTAGGTCACTATCCATGATGGTTTAGGTCACTATCCATGATGGTTTAGGTCACATTATTAACCGATTGGTTCTTTTACTTCAGATCTTCCGATCTTCAGGTGATCAGTTCATGTTTTAAACATGTTTTCACTGTTTAGCTGCTCACTGTAGCATCCTCCCTCAAAATTGCTGTGTTAAACATGATGGGATTTGTCATTAAACATGATGGTTTTTTGTTGAGTCATCATGTTTAGTTTGGTATATTTATTAGACAAACAGTAGGTGAGGATGGAGCAATGCCAATAAGAAAGATTTCTGAGAAGACAAAAATTAGACATCGAAATGAGATCAATAAAACGCTTGCTCAGTTACCTCTTTCTGCAAAGAGGGTTTTGTGTCTGGCATTGGTGTCTGTTGATACGAAAAAACCGCTTGAACCAGGTATGATTTTTAAAATTACCGCTGATACCTATACATCTATTACAAAAGTCAAACCTTCAGTTGCATATCGCCAGTTAAAGGAAGGAGCTGAATTACTTAATACTAGTAAACTTTCACTATCAAGTGATGATATTTTGGCATTATCTACTGAATTAGGCTTACCTGATGCAATGCGTAAGAGTTTAGAACGCCTGGATATGGGGATTACTGATTATTGTGCATATAGTCCGAATGAGGGGTATGTCGTTCTAAAATTTACGCATACAATTCACCCTTACATTTCAAATCTAATTGGCGGTGAAAATAAATTCACTACTCAATTGCTTACTTCAGCAATGAGATTAAGTGGTCAATACTCATGGGCTTTATATCAGTTAATAAGAAAAAACTATTCCAAATTTAGAACAAAGAATTATTTTTCAATACATCTGAACGCATTAAAAGATGAGTTAATCGCATATACTATAGAAGACGATGAAGTTGTTTATAAATATCCTGAGTTTCCTATATTCAAAAGAGAAGTGATCAATAAAGCAATAAAAGAGATTAAAGAAAAAACGGAAATAGAATTCCTGTCCTGCTTAATAGAAAGTAAAGAGGGGCGTAAAGTTAGTGTTTTACGCTTTGAATTTCTTGTTTCTGAAGATAAATTTACAGGTATTGATAACGAAACTCATGAATTTATGAATGATGATGATGCTGCTTTCCTGACAGAGTTTGACAAAGTCGTTCCACCAAAAAAAATAAGTGAGGCGAAACATGGCTAAAATCTATGAGTTTCCGCAGGGAGCTGAACGAGGTAAGCTTAGAAAAGAAATCATCCGGGAACGTAAAAAACGATTGCGAGAAAAGAACGGTAACCCGGTTATCCGGCACGCTAAATGGTTCTGGTTTTATCTACGTCTTGCAACGGCTGGCGCACTGCATTTAGTCTCTGTTATTACTCTGGCAGTCCTAGGAGCTTTCAGTAAAGCTATTTTCTGGATCGGTGGCCTGTTCTGTGTTGTTACTTGGTTCCACCTTGAGCGCCAGTTCTGGACGCCGCAAAATTTCACGATTCCAGTAATCGTAACGCTGTGGGGATTAAGTTTGTTTGCTACTCCCCTGATAGAGCTGCTTAACAAAAAAATGCCGTGGTATCGCCTCCTGGTTCCTGATGCAAAGCACACTAGCACTGAGGCAACCAATAATGATCAGCTGTGAAGCAGCAATGTTAGTCAGTCGGCTTGCAGTGCTTCTTTCAGCCTTTTATCATCGGTTTATCATAGCACACGAGTTGAGTTCTTTTCACTGCGATGCAGGATAGGGCAAACGCCGCAAAATGCTAGCATTTCGCTCGTTTGCCCGGTGACCTACAGTCGGTTCTTGTTGGAGAATTTTATGAAATATCAGGTGAAAGAGTTTGTTAATGAAAAATATTCTAAGGCTATTAACATTTTAAAGTATAACCTTAAAGAAAACTATCATGTTTTTTATGGAGTAAGATTAAGTGAGATTCTTTTTCCTGCCAGTGAGTATGGCACTGATGCATTCTTTAAAGAGTTTGAATCAATAAATAGTATTACTTTACCATTAATTATTTTTGAAATGAATGAACGTAAGCCTGTAGCTATCATCAGCTTTGAGCAAGTTGCTGGTTCTGTTTTTGTTGGACAATTTGATATTAATGTTTTGGTTGTTGACGACCTGTCTGAATTGCTGACTAATGAAACTCTGGCTTCATTATACAACTGAAATGGGCTGTAATTTCGAATTTAAAAACACTGTCGATATGATGGGGAGTGAAGACTTTTGTCAGTTCCTGCGGGATGATGAAGAGTAATTAAAAATAAGCCCACATATTTGCGGGCTTAACAGATGCTTTATCATAATTTATTGCCTGTTATCCTCTAAGATAATTAATAATGGTCCTAACATAGTTGTAAATACCAATGCTGCTATACCAATCATACTGTACTTGTTTGGTACACATGACAATAATAAAGAGCACGTAGATACAGTTATATAAAATATTCTGAAGTTACTTTTTTTAAGTAGTGATGATATATATATTATACATAACGCTATAAGACTAAACGCGATTGAATTTATCATTGTTTAATCCTCATTTAATTGATTTTATATAAATATCTTATTTGTTAATTCGCCTAATAAACCAGATCATTATATAGTTTATAATGCCTAAATCAACGATGCAGTGTTCCATAGATTGAAAATCCCCTAAAGTGCCCTAATGTCTGGTTATAAGCTGACATTATTCCGTATCCTCAATTCACAAAATCTTCTGGTTTTATGCTTGATTTAAACTCTTCTTCTTTCGAGCGTTCTGTCTGCCATGCTATATACCATACAAACAAAACAACAGTGCCAATGAGAAGGTAAAATGCTGGTTCCAGATATATTGATATATCACAGGCTATAACTTTGTCTGCCGTACAGATATCGTCACCAGAGAAGCTCCATATACTGTAACCCACGAGAAATAATCCAAGTAAAGGCTGCACACAGAGCATGTAAAAATTGAATACAGATTTAATGATCTTTATGAGCATATTTTTATCCCCTTTAATAGTGTGTAATAAAACACACTATTTATTCACGGTTGGTCTTCCTGCTTTCGGGCTGTTTTTCCTTATATCATCAAACAGCCTCCGGCGTTCTTCTGCTGATACCAGACGTAACGCTGCCAGTGCTGCTCTGATAACTTCAGCACGGCTTGCACCGTACTTGTTCTGGAACACCTGCGCTGTATCCAGATCATCATCTGTCATAGTCAGATTTATACGCGTTACTGCGGATGCCGATGCTGGTTTTTGTGCAGCAGAACTTACAAACTGGCGTAAATCCAGCGGTTTAATTTCCTGATCAATTTTCTTTGGGAGCTTTGCCATTAGATTCGGTATCCTGTTTTTAGTAAGGTGTGTAATTATACACACTATTAAGGGTGTGAGTATATCATCGCTTATAGTGTGTAATAATACACATTACAGAACATCCGTTTCTTTTAACAGTAATTCAATCTCTCCACGGGCTTTGTTTCCCCGTTTATCATCGTATTCATGTATCCCCATACCGCTGTTATAGGCTTTTTTATGCGCGGTACGCATATAGATACGCTGGCGGGGAACCGGAAGCCAGTCAGGATCATCATTGAGTTGTCGGCGCAGTTCTGACGCTTCGCTGTCTGACGGGTTAGTTGAACACTTATTCAGGACAATCCATGCTTTCATTGAAGGATTGACTCCGGCCTGTGCTGTTTTAATGTCGAAAACCAGCCGTCCCAGCGTGTTGATCTCGATGCCTGCTCCTGGCTCAATGAATGTGAACAGAATGTCAGCACAACTCAGTGCTTTAACGAAGGCCGGAGATTTCATTCCTGGCGTATCAACAAACACATAATCAAAGCGGGCAGCCAGTTTTCGTACCATCGCCGGAATATCTGTGTAGCACTCGAAATACGGTATTTCAGACAGCCGGTCGTTAGTTTTACGTTCCTCGATGAAATCCTTGATGCTTCCCTGTGAGTCTGTTTCCAGGAAACAGGCTGTTTTCCCTTTTATGATGACGCACACACATAAGGAACAAAGCACAGTGCTTTTTCCTATGCCGCCTTTATGCCCTGCAACTGTAATGATTTTTCCCATCACAAAACCCTCCCGGTTAAATAGTGTGTATTAATACACAATCTTTTGTGGTGAAAGTATAACCGTACAATTGCGTGCTGGCAACAGTTTAATGGTGTGTATTATTACTCATCATTAATGCGTTCAGGGTATCCGAGAAGCTGTTTTGCTCGCCGTGGATCGCAGGTAAAGGACAGGCCACTTCCTGTCAGGACGTCCAGCGAAAAAACGCGGGTGTAAATCTCGGTGCTTCTTGCATAACGGTGTCCCAGCAGGGATTGCAGGACGCGCGGAGGAACGCCACTCATTGTCAGGTGCATGGCGTAACTGTGGCGGAACGTGTGAGGCGTGACCGGAACCGAAAATGTTACGCCGTCACGCTCTGCCCGTGCCACTGCGGTGTTGATCCAGTTCAGCGGTGTCTGTCTTGATGTTATGTCCCACACAGGCTGATGTTTGATCCGCTTTTTCCAGGTCGCCAGGTATTCCCGCATACGCAATGCGTATCCGGCATCCAGAACAGGAACCAGCCTTACAGCAGGCTCCGGTGGTTTTCTGTATCGCGGATCAGGATGTAATGGTGGATGCCTGGTGGTCGGGCGTCCTGGTCTTCTTTCTGCTTCTTTTAGACGTTGCTGGGCTCTGTTTGGGAAACGGAAAATATTGTACGTTAAGGCTATTTTTTAATCAGCTTTAACCTCTTTATAGAGAGCACGAATGCGACAAATAGAGAAGTACTATAGCCTGTCACTTCTGCCGTTTCCGATCCGCCTGTTTGCCTCGATATTTACCTAAAGTATAAGCTCGTCCAATTTCCTGTTTTTGGCGTTGGCAACAGCTCAGTCAGTCCTTATGCGGCATTGCAACAATCAGGTCAATAAGCATATTATTTATTGTGGTTATCGCTGCACGGGTAATAGGATTAGATTGTGAAGGATCTTTATCTGAAATGCGGGGACATCTAGGCTGACAATCCGCAGTTAGTGTTACTTTATTTGCTTTTTCAACGACATCTAGCCGCTGTTGCGAAGACGAGGTTGGCGGTCTATTTGACTCTGCTTAAGAAATGGAATTAAGACTATTTCTTAATAATGTTTACTTGTTTTTTAACATACCAATATTTATTGTGAGAAAATATTGCCAAATAATAATTTCTCAGCCACTAATGAAAAATAATTCAAGGTCGACATGGCTGTTATATCGACCTTTTTTAATTATATTTTTATCTCATCTTTATCAATAATTCTTTTTTTAATTTTGTTATATTGCAAAAGTATTCGTTTATATTCAAATAATCCCCATTGCAATCTTCATTAGCATTTCTTACCATACACATAAAACAAATATTCTTAAGCTCACATTGCATACATTTTGGAAAGTCTTTCTTTTTTAAGCTTCTTAATAATTTTATTTTGTCAGATTTCTCCCATATGTTTTTTAATGTTTCATGGAAAGTATTACCTAATATATAACCCTGCCAACCTGCACATGGGTAAACATTTCCATCCTCAGAAATGCAAAGGGATAATGTACAAATAGAACATATAGGATCTTCAGGTGAAATATCTATCTTACTATCGAAGTCACTTCTTAATTTATTAATATAGTTCTCATCATTCAACGCCTTACTATTAAGTATATCGCTAACTTCATTTAATGATAATCGATTACAAAGATTCTTATTGGAGTGATCGTATTCTGCAATCAAGGCGTAATCATCGCTAGCGTTAATACCATAACATTTAGCCCATTCAATTACATGATTATAGGAATTTTTATTTTGCTTCATTATAGGGCAGCTAATTTGTAGAGGTATATTATTATCGACCAATTTTAATATTGATGATTTTGTTTTCTTAAAACTCCCTGTCATTTTTGTTATTGAATCATGAACAGTTGGATCTGTTGAGTACAATGATGTTTGAACACCAAGCAAACCATTCAGCTTCATCTCAGCCAAAATATCATCAGTCAACAAAGTGAGATTGGTAAGAACACTAACAGCAAAATCGTATTCCCTACATTTTTTCAAAATGCTACAAAATTCCTTATGTAGCATTGGTTCTCCACCACTTAATGTTATATGTAACACATTCATATCCTTACATTGTTCAAGTATGGAGTAAATATGCTGTGTATCCATCGACTTTATTTTGCTACCATGAGGAATGTAACAATGAATACATCTCTCATTACATTTACTGGTAATCTCTATATGCACACTAGTAAGTCTATTTTTATCGTTGAAATTTGTTTCAAAAAAACCTATTGTGCTGTTATCATTATCTTTATTAATATTTGTCTGTACTTTGTTATTTATTTTTTCATATGAGAAAAAATAGTCATTATTATCACACTCAGAAACCGTTTCACCGCTGCATATAAAACCATCGCTAACTAATTCGGAGAAAAAATCTTCAGCATCATTTCTTATTAAGTTAATATCAATGTCGGGATATATACTCTGTATTTCCAAACATATTTTATTAATTGATTTTGGTTGTTTGCTAAGAGTTGATAAAAAAACAGCCCCGCTATCTGAAACAATTCTCTCTCCAATTACTTCATCTTTAATATATCTGTAGTTTCTGTCGTCAGTGATATATCCATAGGTTTCATATTTCCTAAATAAAATATTTGATTTTAATTTGTAATACATGAGTTTTATTTCATCTCTATATAAATAAAAAGCGACGAGAACTATCGTCGCTTCGGATTGACAGGTAATAAAAAATTAACGTCCACTCGGCCCAGGCGGGTTACAGGGTCTACCGCTAGGCTTACTATTAGGACGGCATTGTGCCATATATGTAGAGCTTTTCGCTAAAACTGTTGGTTTTGAATAACTCATATTATATTCTCCTTATACACTATAGGGTTATTATATTATTACCCTGATTAGCGAGAGTCAATTTTACAGCAACACAATGTAGTTAACTGCATCCAGTCCCTTTATAAATCAATTGAATGCGGCAAACCTGCGAAGTACTGTAACCTGTTGCTTCTGCAGTCTCACGGATGCTCAGTTTCTTGACCTGTCGGTAGTACATTACTTTCTGATGCCGTTCCCGATCTGCCTGTTTGCCCCGATACTTACCTAAAGTATGGGCACGTTCAATTCCCTGTTTTTGTCGTTGACGACGACTCAGCCAGTCTTTATGCGACATTGCAGCCATCAGGTCGATAAGCATATTATTTATTGCGGTTATTACTGCGCGAGTGATCGGGTCTGCTTGCGAAGGATCTTTATCTGACAGAGCCTGCCATGATGTGGGCACATCAAGACTGACAATCCGCAACTCGTGTTGTTCTATCTGCTTTTTCAGCGTTATCCAGTCACTGTTGCTGAGACGGGTCAAGCGGTCTATCTGCTCGACCAGCAAGATATCATTGCGATGACTGTCCATCAGTAAGCGTCCCAGTTCCGGGCGGTCTAGTTTTGTGCCGCTGATGTTCTCCCGGTAGTAGCTGGCGATTTTATGCCCCCGCTCCTGAACGAACTGCTCCAGCATCTCTTTTGCCCGATCGGCGAACTGATCTTCCGTCGATGCCCTTAAATAAGCTCTGATGAACATTTTTCCACCACGCTATCGCGTTTAGATTATTGCATTTATTCTATCGTATATAGGTTATGTCATTATTGGAGTGCTGTCACGTTTTGTCTATTGCATCAGGGTATATCCTTATGCAATAACTTTTTCATCGAAAATAACGCACTAAATAATTTATAAGGAAGGCTATATGGCAAGGAGGCAGATTCTTTCGCAGCCGGAAAGAGAATCATTACTGGCATTACCAGACGATGAGTTAACACTGACCCGAATGACGTATTTCAGTGAACAGGATCTGGCAATTATCAATGTTCACCGTAAACCTGCCAGCCGGTTTGGTTTTGCCGTTCTTCTCTGTTATCTGAAAAGTATTGGGTTTGCCCCGGATAAAAAATCATCCCCACCCGCAAAATTGCTAAAAACCATTGGCGCTCGACTTAAGTTATCAGCAGAACTTTGGCAGGAATACGTTTCCGGTCGTGATACCACCAGACGTGAGCATATGAGGGAACTTTATCGATATCTTGAACTGAAAGCCTTTAACGGTGCACTTCAGAAAGAATGTATCCGGCATCTGCTCCCTCTGTCTACCAGAACGGACAGAGGCATACTTATCGCAGAGGAGTTACTAAAGTACCTGCATCAACAGCGAATTATTATTCCAGGCATTGATGTTCTGGAACGTACCTGTGCAGAAGCAATGACACTGGGTGATAAAACGGTGTATACAACGCTGAATGCGCACCTTGATATCACGCATAAATCTGCGCTTGATGCCCTGTTGGTGACAAATGAAAAACAAATATCCCGTTTGACGTGGCTGCTTCAACCTCCAGGGAAAATCAATGGAAAGAATGTCCTGCAACACATTGACCGCCTTAACGCTATTGAAGCTCTGGCGCTGCCGGAAGGAGTGGAGAGAACCGTTCACCAGAACCGATTGCTGAAACTCGCGCGTGAGGGCCGCAAAATGAGCAGTCGCGATCTGGCTGATTTTTCCCCTGCTCGTCGATACGCAACGATGGTCTGTGTACTGACTGAGGCCAGAGCCACAATCATTGATGAAATTATAGAACTGCATGAACGTATTCTAGGCAGCATGTTCAGTCGGGCAAAACATCAGCAGGCCGAGCGTCTTCAGAAAACGGGCAAGTTGATACAGCAAAAGTTACGTCAGTATGTTTCTGTTGGCCAGGCTATCCTGGATGCACGCAATGCAGGCGAAGATCCTCTGTCTGCTATTGAACGAGTGTTACCGTGGGACGATTTTGTCGCCAGTCTGGAGGAAACAAAGCTTCTTGCACGTAAGGATAATTTTGAGCCGCTTCATCTTATTACCGAAAAATTCAGTACATTGCGCAAATATTCTTTTCGTTTTCTATCGGCCCTGCAACTGAGAGCCACTTCGGCAGCGTTGCCGCTTAATGATGCCCTTGAAACTATTCGTGATATGTACCGTAAACAGCTACGAAAGGTTCCTGCATCGGCACCACTGGATTTCATTCCTGAGAGCTGGAGAAAGATGGTGGTCACCCCCTCAGGCATTGACCGACAATACTATGAAATTTGCGCAATGAATGAGCTAAAGGGGGCGCTGCGGGCGGGTGATATCTGGGTCAGGGGCTCCCGGCGCTACAAAAACTTTGATGATTATGGGGTCCGCTTGGAAAACGGAAAATATCCCACGCTAAGACTATTTTTTATACAGT
>OBCT01000418.1_pt1 | contig 21127 bp, 19 predicted proteins | sample 1495981 | NCBI WGS metagenome assembly OBCT01 (sample SAMN04168658, study PRJEB22393) | human gut metagenome | biome: human gut microbiome; feature: stool | host: Homo sapiens | collected 2014-03-24
TGCAGCTTTGCATAGCCGCCCAGCCGGGAGAACTGGACATTGTTGATCTTGCTCTGCTTATAAAAATCGAGAAACTCGTAGTAGATCTTGTTTTCCAGCGTGTCGTTCCGGGCCGGAACAAGCCGGGTGACCGTGCCCGGAATGGTGACCGCCTCGTAGTATTTGAGGACAGACACCCGCTTGTTGCCCTCCTGCACATAGAACTTGTTCAGGTATTCGTAGGCAATGATGGGGGTGTGGATGCCCTCTTCCAGATGGGCCTCACAGAGATTCGACCACTTGATGGCAAACTCGGTGTCCTCTTCCAGCAGGGGCATAAAATTGGCCGCAAAGGCTGTGTGCCGTCCGCTGGTCTTGGTGCCCACAATGCTCTCGGCGGGGATATCCACCAGCCCCAGCGGCTCCTGGGCAACGATGTTCACCCCGTTCAGGATATCATCCAGCACCGCAAGGTACGGCGACTGGCCGCGCGCCACACAGGCACGGTAGGCACGCTGGCCCGCGCGCAGGGCGCTTCTATAATCTTCTATCATGGCCATAGCAGAACTCCCTTCTTCAATGGCTCCTGTTTTCCTTTCCCGGCCCGTGCCGCCGTGTATGCGGCACAGGTCTAAGGACAGTATAACATGAAATTCGGATTTATGGGAGACTTTCTCCGGCAAAGGTGTTGATTTACAGAATTTTTTCAGGTACGATAAATAGGAAACCATATTTGTGAGGTACATTTTCATGCAGACTGAACAGCTGCCCCGCCTGGAAGCGGGGGAATACCCCGGCGGCATCTGGTACTACGAGCCCCACACCTACCTGCCCTACCGCTATGTGCTGGGCCGGGTGGGCAGGCACCCGCTGGTGTGCATCGGCATCAACCCCAGCACCGCCCAGCCCGGCGCGCTGGACCCCACTCTGAAGAGCGTCGAGCGTCTGGCCAACGCCAACGGCTTTGACAGCTGGATCATGTTCAACGTCTACCCCCAGCGGGCCACCAACCCCAACGACATGGACAAAACGCCCGACCGCGCCCTCTGCGACGAAAACCTTCGCTGGCTGCAGGCCGTGCTGGCCCAGACCGAGCCCACCATGTGGGCCGCATGGGGTACTCTGATTGAAAAGCGGGACTACCTGCCCGGCCTGATGCGGGAGATGGTGGCCCTGACAAGAGAGCGGGACATCCCGTGGGTCACCTTTGGCAAGCGGAGCAAAAAGGGCCATCCCCATCACCCGCTCTACCTGCGCAAAGATTCCACACCCGAGCCGTTTGATGTTGAAAACTATCTGGACACCTGTTTTTGAGGGAGGGATACCATGACCCCGGAACGCTACCAGGCCCTGCTGCGCTGGCTGGAGGCCCGCCCCGCCCTGAAAAAGCTGGTGATTGCCCTGAACCGCTGGCTGCCTGCCGTGCCCTTTGCCTGCTACCCTTTGCTGCTGGTGCTGCTGAATGTCCGGTGGTTCCGGCTGCTCTCCGCAAACCGCGCCGCCGCTCTGGATTTTATGCAGCTCATCGCCCGGGCAGTCTTTGTGCCGGCCTTCGTCTTTCTGGGCGGCACGCTCCTGCGGGCCAGGCTGAACTTTCCCCGCCCGTATGAGCAGCCCGGCTTCACGCCGCTGGTGCCCAAGGAGACCCACGGCAAGTCCTTCCCCTCCCGCCACGCCCTGAGCGCCGCCGTGCTGGCCGCTGTGTGGTGCTACTTCTACCCCGCCGCCGGGGCCTGCATGGTGGTGGTGGCCCTGCTCATCTGCGCCCTGCGGGTGCTTGCCGGGGCGCACTATGTCCGGGATGTGGCCGCCGGTGCTCTGCTCGGCTTTGCCCTTGGGGCCGCCGGAATGTGGCTGCTGTGACCCCAAAATCCCCCTGCGCCGGAAAATCCAAAAAAATTTGAAATTCTGCTTGACAGAAGCCTATGCGTATGGTATTATACTTCTCGCAGCGTGTGCCGAACGCACACTGCCGCCAGATAAGTACCCCATGGGATAACAACGTGCGCCCGTAGCTCAGGTGGATAGAGCAACTGCCTTCTAAGCAGTGGGCCGGGGGTTCGAGTCCCTTCGGGCGCATATTATGTGGTGCCTTTAGCGTAGTCGGTTAACGCGCCAGATTGTGGATCTGGAGACCGTGGGTTCGAGTCCCACAAGGCACCCTGCTAGAGATCAGACCGGAAGCCGAAAGGTTTCCGGTCTGATTTTTTGCTTTTTTCGCCCACTTTACAACGTATTTCCGTTGCTTTTCCGCTTTCCGCCGAAAAGTACAACTTTTTTTGAAATTGCGCTTGACAATTCCGGATTCCATGGTATAATAACTAACGTTCCGAGCCGGACGGTCCACGAACAAAACAGAATATGCGGATATGGCGGAATTGGCAGACGCGTTAGATTCAGGTTCTAATCGGGGCAACTCGGTGGAGGTTCAAGTCCTCTTATCCGCACCATGACGAATGTTCTTACAGCATTTAGCTGTCAAAGAACATTCGTCATTTTTTATTTGCTAAATAGCGACATCACAGGGGGCGTAGTTCACAACTACGCCTTTTCTTGTATTCACCGATACATCGGGTGTCGGTAAAGGAAGTGCGCTTGGAATCTCGATGGTGCCGATGCAGTTGTAGTGAATGCGGAGCCGCTGCTCCCATACACCGTTGACCTTTTCTGCATTGAACACTTCGATTTTTTCAACCAGTTCATTCAGCATCCGGGGTGTCAGCTTTTTTGCTCTGGTGTACTTGCGAACCAGACTGATGAACATATCCGTTGTCATGGTGCGGCTGCTCTGCTTTTCGATTTCGGAGCGGAGCTGTTTGATTTTCTCGGTCAGCTCCTTTTGCTCGTCCTCATATCTCCGGGACATTCTGGAAAAGCGTTCGTCAGAGATTTTGCCGGAAACATTGTCCTCATAGATGCGCTCAAAAAGGCCGTCCAGTTCTTCATCACGGGCAAGGAGAGCTTTCAACTCTTTTTCTTTCAGCTTGCGGTCGGTTTCATCCGCCTGCTGGGAGTGCCCGATAACAGCCTTCAAAAAGTCGTCCTCATAGAGGCTGGCAAACTTGGTCAGCCGCCGAATCTCGCCCAGCACCACTTCTTCCAGAAAGTCTACCCTGATGTAGTGGGTGGATTGGCAGGTGCCACGGGTGCCCTTGTAGTTGGAGCAGTTGAAATACTTGATTTCCGGGTTGCCCTGATTGAAGTGGAAATGCAGATTGCAGCCGCAGTCTGCGCAGACAAGCAAGCCAGAGAACATATTGTGTTCTCCGTTGTTGGTACGGCGTTTGCGCATTTTTCCGCGCTTCTGCTGTACCTGCTCAAACACGGCACGTTCAATAATTGGCTCGTGAATATTTTGGAACACAACCCAATTTTCCGGGTCGTTATGAATCCGCTTCTTATTCTTGTAGGACTTGGAGTAGGTTTTGAAGTTCAGAACATCACCACAATACTCCTGCTGGTACAGAAGATGGGTAATCGTGGAGCCATTCCACTTGGTGGCGGGGCGCGTCTTGGTCTTTCCGGGACGGCCGATGCCTTTCTGAATCCAGTAGGCCTGCGGCGTCAGGATGCCTTCCTTTTCAAACTGGGTGGCAATCTGTTCCGTGCCAAAGCCCTCCAACGTCATATCAAAAATGCGCCGGACAACTTGTGCAGCTTCTTCATCAATGACCCAATGCTTGGGATTGTTCGGGTCCTTGATATATCCATAGGGAGGAAGTCCCATCGGTTCGCCGGAGTTGCCTTTGATTTTATTACTGATACGGCGTTTCTTGCTGATGTCACGGGCATACCACTCATTGAACAGGTTTCGGATGGGTGCCAGTTCGTTTTCTCCCTCGGCCGTGTCGATGTTGTCCGAAACGGCAACAAGTCGGATGTCATGGTCTGGGAAAAATTCTTCTGTCAGCCGCCCGACCTCGATATAGTTTCGGCCCAGACGGGAAAGGTCTTTGACGAACACAGCAGAGGCTTTTCCTTGTTCAAGCTGCTGCATCATTTCAACGAAACCGGGACGGTTCATGGTCACGCCGGAAATGCCATCATCCAGAAAGTGAACCAGATTGGTATAGCCTTTTTCCTTTGCAACTTTGGTGAGCAGTTTCTTTTGGTTGCCGATGCTGTAACTCTCGCCCTCCAAATTATCATCACGGGAAAGACGCTCATAGAGAAAAGCGGTTGCTTCACGGGATTTCTTGTTACTCGACTGTTTCATACTCGCTCCTTTCTTGGGACAGTCGAATAGCAAATTCACTTGTACACCTATATTATAACACAATCCGCTTTCTCTGTCCGCTGCCTCCCGAAAGGTCATTATAATTTTTCGCTTTCGGATTTCATCAGCCGGAGAAGAACTTCTCCTAAGGTCTGGGAGCTTTCTTCTTTGAACACCGGCTCAACGATAAAGGAGCGATTGCCAATACGATAAGTCGAATCCAGAGTAAGCATCTCTGGATTTTTTGTTTTTTCAGGGTTTGTCTTTTTCGCTTGCATCGTAAAAATCCCCTTTCTTAAAAATCAAAAAATGAGCCAACGGACGGCTGCTGGCAGCAGCCCACGGGAATCTCACCCCTGCATTTCTCATGCAGCCCTACTCATTGCCTGCGACGCTCTGAACGCTCGGACTTTGACGGTAAGGGAGTATCAGCCTGCCTGTATGTCATGGCCCGCAAGCAGCCGCGCTTGCATTGCGGCGTGGTGGTGATCGCTCCACTTTTCAGAGAAAAGCATCGTGGCGCACCTACCGTCCGGCTCGATACAGACAGCAACGTATCCGTTTGCTCTATGATGCACCGCCATTATCCTGCGGGCATATTTTTCAAGGTGCAGTCCCGAAACGTGGAAAGGGTCAGACTGTTTCGGCTTTGGTCACAATAGAAGAAATCAGTTTGATTTCCAGATGGCGTTTCATGTACTCGTCTATGCACACATGAGGCTGACCGTGCTTGTCATAGAGAATGCCTGTACAGAGCTTGTTGATATAACCTCTGTAATGTCGCAAAACCTGTTCAACGGCATCGGTGTCCCCAGCGCAGGCAGAGCGAATCACCGAGAGCGGTAAAAGCTCTCTGCTTGTGTGTTCATAGGAGCCCATTTACGCCTAACCTCCCTCCGGCAAGTGCGCCTTTAGCTTTTTTCGCAGCTCATTCAGCGTTTTTGCCCGGTGCCGTTGAACAGCACTCCGGGACATTCCTATGAGGTCGCCAATCTCGCCGTCGCCCAGTTCCAGAACGCAAAACAGAATCAGAATACTTTGTTCTTGCTTCGGCAGAGCGGCAAACGCATTGGCAACAAGTTCATTGTCGATGTGCAGATCACAGCCGTAGGATGAAAATACAAATTCTTCACTTGGATAATGGTCTACACTCGTGAGCTGCCCCAGTTCTTCCAATGAAAGAACGCTGAATGACTTTTCACGGTCAAGCAGACGTTTCGTATTTCGGTGATAGTTCCGGGCCTCATTTCGCAGCACCGCTTTGCAGAACGCATCGAATCGGTACTGTTCGCCATCGTTGCGAGGGATAGCTTCCATCTTCTCACCCCCTTTCCGTGGGGATGTCGGGTGGATTTTTCCCTTTCCGCTAATATGACACCTGAAACACCCGATTCTGCCCGCTTTTTTGAAAATTTCCAAAAATATTTTTGAAACAGGTAGATTTTCAGGCGACAATAGAAAAGCCCAGCAGACCGAAAACGGCCAACTGGGCATAATGACAGCACGAAACGCGCAGTAACTACATCGTATAGTACATAGTAAAAGCCCTGCTGACCCTGTGCGGGAGCAAGGCTTTTTTTGACAGTTCAAAGCTAGGCGTTCGATAGAATATCAGGCGCATGGCGGCATCCTCCTAGTGGCCGCCATACGGACGATGAAACGCTTTGATAAGCAAAAAGAACCGGCGGCCTTGATTTTCTCAAAAGCCGCTGGTTCAAAATGAGCGCATAAAATTACCTGCTCCAACCAACGGCTTTTTTATTTCCCCTTAGTCGGGGCAGGTTCTCATCATATACTGAAAAAAAGAACCGATAATCACAAGTGAATTCACCTTGTGCATTACCGGCTCTGCGTCTGTGCGTCTGGCTCTTGGATGATAGATAAATTTAGTTTTCTTACCGCAATCAGGGTTTCATGTTTGCATTTAGGACAATATAACGGAAAATTATCCAATATTGTATCATTGCGAATTTTCAACCGCGTTTTGCTTCCACAAAAGGGACATAAAATCCATTCTATCTTCATCTTATCTTCCTCTGTGCTTGGCTTTCTTCTTTTCCTGCCTTATGGCAAGCTGACGTTTTTTCTTCGCCTCTTTACATTTCCGAATTGGACCTAACCTGTTTTTCAGTCATAGACAATTCCCGATGAAGGTGTAACGCCATAAATACAGTGATTACTACGGAAATCACATCTGCGATGGGTTGGGCATATAGGATTCCGTTCATTCCCCATACCATAGGCAGCAGCAAAATGACAGGAATAAAGCAGATGCCTTGTCTGCATGCGCCCAAAAAGAAACCTGCCGCCCCCTTGCCAAGAGCAAGAAACAGAGAGGAGTATACCGTGTAGAAACCGAAAAGAATGAATGTAAGGCCATTCGCAAATAGAGATTTTTGACCGGCTAAAATCATTTGAGTATCTCCCTCGGTAAATTGAGAGATAATCTGCGTGGAGAAAACGGCCATGACTAAGCCCACGACTAAACAGAAACTTGTAGACCAAATGATTGAGGTTTTGATTGCTTCGCGCAGGCGATCAAACTGCTTCGCCCCATAGCTGAATCCGGCAATAGGCTGAAACCCTTTCAGAAATCCAAAGACAACAAGCGTTCCCATAGAAGTAATTCGCGTGACTGCCCCCATGCCTGCAATGACCGAATCGCCATAATCACCGGATGCACGGTTGATCAGCGCAATCGAAAGACTTGTCAGCAGTTGGAACACTAAAGTGGGAATTCCAATTTTCAAAATTTCCGCCATCATTTGTCCCGTAGGAGAAAACACTTTTACACTGAAGGAAAATGCGCTTTTTTTGCGAAGAACATAGGTTAGATAAACAAGTGTGGATACCATTTGCGAAATTGCTGTGGCAATTGCTGCACCCGCTACCCCCATGTTCAAAGTGTAAATGAAAAGAGGGTCCAATCCGATGTTCAATACGGCTCCCATCAGCAAGGCGCACATGGTCGTCTTTGCGGCACCCTCGCTGCTTACAATGTTGTTCATTGTTACATTAAACACGTTGAAAATACAGGAGAGCACATAAATTCTTGCGTATGTCAGGGCATACGGCATAATTGTTTCTGTTGCGCCCAACATCGCCAAAATTGGTTTGAGGAAAATCGTAGAAAACAGAATGATAATGGCGCCAATCAGAATACTGCTGTATAGTGCGGTGCTTGCCACTCTATTGGCGGTATCTTTATCTCCGCGCCCAAGCAGTCTTGACAGATAGGATGCGGCTCCGTTACCGAACATAAGCCCCAAACCAACCACGACTTGCCCCAAGGGGAACACGACGGAAATAGCACCCATTTGACTTTCGCCCAGGCTGCCCACAAAATAGGCATCTACCAGATTATAGAGTGCATTGATCAACATCCCAATCATAATCGGTATGCCGAGAGCCATCAGAGCTTTTGGGATAGGCGCACTGCCCAAAAGCTCAAGTTTGTTGTTGCGTTCGTTCATTGTTAAAACTCCTTTCGTTTCTTCAGGTATAATTTACAGTAGTGTAGGCCATAGTACTACACGGTATAAATAATAGTACTATAATTTATAGTGTATGTCAAGAGGTGAAGCATTTTATCTTGACAAAAAGTGTAAAATACAATACTATATTTTATAGTGAATTTGATGGTGTTCTTTTATTCGGAAAACATAGCGAAAGGACGTGATTCCACATGGCAACCATAGATTTAATTGTATTGGGAATATTGAAAAAGGAGCCAATGAGTGCCTACGATATTCAAAAGTTAGTAGAATATAGAAACATATCCAAATGGGTAAAAATCAGCACTCCATCCATTTATAAAAAAGCCATTCAGTTAGAAGAAAAGGGGCTAATCCGAGGCGAAATCGTAAAAGAAGGGAAGATGCCAGAAAAAGTGATTTATTCCCTGACGGATGCCGGAGAAGCAGAATTTGAACGGCTCATGTTTGAGATTTCTGAAAAACCTATTAACATTTTTCTAGACTTCAACGCAGTTATTGTGAATTTGGATTCCTTGCCACCTGAAAAACAAAAATCGTGTATAGCAGAAATTGAGGAAAATATTAGTACCTTAAAATCCTATCTGGAATATAATATACAGAAAAAAGAAAATGAACCCAGTATTCCCGCAACAGGGATGGCTGTTTTGCGTCAGCAGTATGTACTGGTGGAAGCAATCCAAGCATGGATTACTTTATTAAAAGAGAATCATACCCCCGCGTGAAAACGCGGGGTTTGCAGAACGGCCCCATAGGGGCCATAATACCAGCCGCGCCTAAAGGCGCACAATGAGCGACGTCAACCGCACACTGACGTCGCTTTTACTTCATATAGAGAACCACAAGCTATGCTTGTGGTTCTCTATATGAAAGACGAGGGAGGCAGGATGTTTGTTTCCTGCCTCCCTCGCTTTGTTATACCATTTTTTTCATTTTGGCAATGATTTTATTCGTTTGTATAAGAATAGTACGCAATTCTGCTTGAGATAAATCACATTTATTATCTAGTCCATGGACAATTTGATTTCTGATTTTCAATAGCTGGTTAATTGCTTCAACATCCTGTTTTGAGATGATTTTAGTATCTTCCAAATTTTTGACCATAGAGGACAAAGAAAGTGTCTCTGAATCCGGGGTTAATTCATGTACTAATGCTTCAATTTCTTTCCATTTATTTATAATTTCATAAGACGAAATGGTTCGATTTTGTCCCCTATAATATTGGAGCCGTATTGCTGATATATTCCTAAATAGTAGGGAAAACATTGCAACAAAAAGCCCTATAAATGTCAAAACAAATGAAATCATTGTAAGTGAATCATAGTGAACAGTTTCCTCAAATTGCCTCATCAACATAATCATTAACCCTAGTAAGGCGTACATTATGCCAAGCAAAGAAATCATTGAATATAGGCGATTCTGACGTTGCATTTTCTTATCAGCTCTGAGTTTTGACTTCGTAGCAACATCCAGTCTTATTAAATCAGATGGGTTGATTGCATCAGCGTCCGTTTCATGTGTGTCGTCAAGAACGCGCTCAATCAATAGGTCTTTGTATTCTTCACCGAGTTCATCAATAATTATTTTTAACTTATTATCCGAAACATTATATTTCACTTTATTCACCCCCTATAAAGTATGTAACAATCGTTACTATAAAAGCTATCAGCGTCACAAGTAAGAAGGCCACAAGGTATCCCATATTTAGAGCGCCATCTGTCGTAACAAACATTTCTGGCAAGAACATTAGGCCAGAAATAAATAATAATATTTCGGCTAAAACTCGAACAAGTACAATTTTTAAATTTTTCTTTTTCTCCGTTCGATTTCTTCTAACCGCTTGAAAGATAATATTATCTGTAATTTCAGTCGATGCACCGTTTTCACGAATAAGTTCTTCGACTTTTTCGGCTTCACTTATAATTTCCAGAGTGTAATTTTGAGCTTGTTCTTGAAGCCTGCGTTTGGCACTTCCGGTGAAGCTACGGACCTTGTCATCAGGAATTTCGTATTTTATCTCCAAAGTTCTCCCCCCTTAGACAAATCTGTACAAAGTAAATCATTTTAATTATAAGCTTATCCGATAATATTGTCAATTCTGTTTGTTCTTGTGGACAGGGTTCACTAATCTTTCGCAACATTTATGTCCCCGGGCAGGCATGATAAAATAGAGATAGCAAGAATAAAGGAGGTTTTGATGATGAAGATACTGCTGAAAATATTGGTTGCTCCCTTTGCTTTGGGCTGTCCATTTTGGCGGCTCTGCTGGTGTTCCTGTTTGATATTTGTGTCGCTCTCTTTTTCGCGCCGACGCCCATAGGCGGGATTGTATTTCTGCTTCTTGCCTTCCTTCTTTCGCCGTATGGACTGCAAGCGGCGGCGGGCTCCCTTCTTTGGGCGCTGGACGGAGGCAAATCCGCTCTGTACCGGTTTCTGGCAAGTTAAGCAGCCTCGGGCCATACTGGCCCGAAGTCGGGGCGGTCTGAATGGGTCGCCCTTTTCTCATAGAAGGGAGGGATGATTTTTGGCTACTACAACTTTGTTACAGCGCCATGCGGGCGAAGGCGAAACGATTGCTGAGGCTATCCGGGATTGTCTGAACTATGGCAAGGACCCGGAGAAAACAGAAAGCGGAAAGTATATCTCCGCTTATGAATGTGATCCGGCCACTGTGGCAGACGAGTTCCTTTTGGCAAAGGCCAGCTATGCCGCTATGACGGGTAGGGAACAGAAAAAAGAAAATACGCAATACCCTAAACCACGTTTCGTTTCCAGATAGTCCGGCAGACCGATTTCGGCCAGTACTTTCCGTAATCGAACGATGTTGACATTCAATGTGTTTTCGTCTATAAATTGTTCACTCTGCCAGAGTTCATCAATAATAGCATCACGGGGAATAATGTTGCCCTTGTTCACCATAAGCAGGCGCAGAATCCCAAGTTCATTTTTGGTAAGTGATTTTTTGTTCCCTTGATAGCTGATTTCCGCCTTGAGCAAATTTAAGGTCAAGCCTTTGTGCGTGAGAACGATGTTGTCCTGTACTTCATAGGTCCGAGCCAGAAGTTTTTGGATTCGCGCCAAAAGAATCTGTGCATTGTACGGCTTTGCAATATAATCATCTGCGCCGATGTTCAAGCTCATCAACTCGTCAAAATCGCTGTTTCTGCTGGTAAGTACAATGATAGGAAGATTGGATTTCTGTCGGATTTCTCTGCATACTTGGAAACCATCCTGATAGGGCAGATTGATGTCTAAGAGAATCAAGTTAGCCCCTGATGAAAGAGCAGCTTGCACAATGTGGTGAAAATCATCGCTGCTGTCGCATTGGTAGCCGTACTTTTGAAGAAGCTGAACAAGTTCCTCGCGGATTGCCGGTTCATCTTCTATAATGAAGATTTTCATGCTCACACCTCCATATTCTATTATATTTCGATTTTCCAGAGAATACAATGCTCAAACTATGAACAATAAAGTTTAGCAGCAATGCACTTTACATCATTTCACCAATCGCCCATGAACTATAAAATGTATATGGGTGATGCAGAATGGCGAAAATCGAGGACTGTCCCGGCTTTGAAACGTTCGGAGCGGATGTCAAGGCAGCACGAAAGGCAAAACAACTTTCCCGCAGTGCGCTGGCTGACATGATACATTGTGACAGCCGGTATCTTGCGAACATCGAAAACGAAGGCACGTTGCCCAGCTTGCCGGTGGTGATTCAGCTGATAAAAATATGTGGTCTGCCGGTGGAACGGTACTTCAACCCGGAACTTATGCGGGAAGAAAGTGCAGAGCGTCAGCGGGTCAGCCACAAGCTGCAGCTTTGCCCGGAAGAATACTTGCCCATCGTAGAAGGTGCCATTGACGGTGCCCTGCGAATCCATGAACAGGAAAAAGAACATGCGTGTGTCTGATTGCCACGCATGGTCATTGAGAGGATGCAAAAAGCGTCCTCTTATTTTTTTGCATTTTGCGAGCAGAACGGGGGTGTTGTGGTGTCATAGTAGTGGGGAAAGGTAACGTAGCAAGCATAGGGAGTGTAGCCACTCCCGGCAGAAATGCTTGCTGGGGAGTACCCCAGACCCCCAAGAAACGAGGTGAAACTATGACGAACCGAACCCGAAAAATTGTTCTGCGTGTTCCCGTGACGCCGGAGGAACGGGAACTTATCCGGCAGAAGATGGCTCTGCTGCATACCCGGAACTTTTCTGCATACGCCCGGAAGATGCTGATAGACGGTTATGTTGTCCACATCGACACCACCGACATCCGGGCGCAAACCGCCGAACTGCAAAAGATTGGTGTCAACGTCAATCAGATCGCGCGGCGGCTGAACAGCATGGGGCCGCTGTACACACAAGACGTTGCGGACATCAAAGGAGCGCTGGCGCAGATATGGCAGTTACAAAGATACATCCTATCAAGTCAACGCTGAAAAAGGCACTGGACTACATCGAAAATCCGGCCAAGACGGATGAAAAAATGCTGGTGTCCTCCTTTGCCTGCTCCTACGAAACCGCCGACATCGAATTTGAACTGCTGTTGTCACAGGCCATGCAGAAAGGCAACAATCTGGCCCACCACCTGATACAGTCTTTTGCGCCGGGCGAAACCACGCCGGAGCAGGCCCACGAGATTGGCCGGCAGCTTGCAGATGAAGTCCTGCAAGGCAAATACCCGTATGTGCTGACCACGCACATTGACAAGGGGAACGTCCATAACCACGTCATCTTTTGTGCCGTGGACATGGTGAACCAACGAAAGTATGTTTCCAACCGACAAAGCTATGCCTACATCCGGCGCACCAGCGACCGGCTGTGCAAGGAACATGGTCTGTCTGTGGTGATGCCCGGTCAAGACCGGGGCAAGAGCTATGCCGAGTGGGACGCACACCGCAAGGGCACAAGCTGGAAGGCGAAGCTGAAAGCTGCCATAGATGCAGCCATCCCGCAGGCCAAGGATTTTGACGATTTTCTGCGGCTCCTGCAGGAGCAAAGCTATGAGGTCAAGCGGGGCAAGTATGTGTCGTTCCGTGCGCCCGGACAGGGGCGGTTCACCCGCTGCAAAACGCTGGGCGAAGCCTACACCGAAGAAGCCATCACCGAGCGCATCAAAGGGCGGTTCGTGGAGCGAAAGCCCAAAGAAAACCGCAAAATTTCGCTGCGGATTGATTTGGAGAATAGCATCAAGGCCCAGCAGTCCGCAGGGTACGAGAAGTGGGCAAAGCTCCATAATCTGAAACAGGCTGCCCGGACACTGAACTTCCTGACCGAGCATGAAATCGACAGCTACCCAGATTTGGAAAGCCGGGTGGCCGAGATCACCGCCGCCAGCACCGAAGCTGCCGCCGCACTGAAAGCGGCCGAACACCGGCTTGCAGAAATGGCCGTGCTGATAAAGGATGTTACCACCTGTAAGGAGCTGCACTCGTTGGTGCAGGAGTACCAGCGGGCCGCTGACAAAAAGCAGTTCCGGCGTAAGCATGAAGGCACCCTGATTCTCTATGAAGCGGCGGCCAAGGCATTGAAAGAGCAGAGCTTTCAAAAGCTGCCCGACCTTTACGCGCTGAAAGCCGAGTATAAGCAACTGACCGAGCAGAAAGACCAGCTGCAACGACAGTACACCGAAGCCAAACGCCAGATGCAGGAGTATGGCATCATCAAGCAGAATGTGGATGGCATCCTGCGGACAACACCGGGAAAGGAGCAGATGCAGGAACGGTAAATTTGCACAAAAGATTGGCCGGATTTTTGAACTACAAACGCTTAGACCGGGTGGCGTTTCCACCCGAAATCATGTAAAATAGACTTAGACAACGAAAGCGAGGAACCCTCTATGGCAGAAGTGAACGATAACAGCTCTATCCAGCTTTTTGAAGATCAGAAAATCCGTACTGCATGGGATGCAGAAAAGGAAGAATGGTACTTTTCGATTGTGGATGTAGTTGCGGTTTTAACCGAGCAAAAAGACAATCGAAGTGCTGCTAAATATTGGAGCGTTCTGAAAGTCAGACTGAAAAACGAAGGCTGTGAACTGACTACAAATTGTAGTCAGTTGAAAATGAAAGCGGCAGATGGCAAACGCCGTCTTACGGATGTTGCCAATACGGAGCAGCTTTTACGCATCATTCAGTCGATTCCCTCCAAAAAGGCTGAGCCGTTCAAGGCATGGCTGGCAATGGTAGGCAAGGAACGCATCGAGGAAACAATCGACCCGGAGCAGGCCATTGACCGTGCGCTTGATACCTATTTGAAGAAAGGCTACTCCGAAGAATGGATTCACCAGCGGCTTTTGGCAATCCGTATCCGAAACGAACTGACAGACGAATGGAAGAAACGCGGGGTGCAAAAAGGCAAGGAGTACGCCATCCTGACCGATGAAATTTCCCGCGCATGGTCCGGCATGACCACAGGGCAGTACAAGCGGCTGAAAGGCCTGACGAAAGAAAATCTCCGGGACAACATGACCGATTTGGAACTTGTCCTAACCATGCTGGCCGAAGCCTCCACCACGGATATTTCCAAGACTGCAAAGCCGCAGACCTTTGAAGAAAACAAGCAGGTTGCCAAGCGTGGCGGCAAGGTGGCCGGCATTGCGCGGCAGGCTCTTGAAGCGGAAACCGGCAAGCCCGTTATTACAGAAAAGAATGCGTTTGACTTCCAGCAGCTTGTGACCGACATTGTAGAAGATGCCGCTGAAATTTCAGATAATCAAAACAAGAAAAAATAAAATTTGGGAGGATGGATATGGTTGATGTAAATGTAACGGTCTCTGGTATAATCATGTGCTGTGATGAAAGCGTTTGCAACGTGAATTTAGGAAGAGGTTACACTATTGAAAAATGTCCTCTTGATGAATTGCCCTTCAAAAATGCAATCATGGATGGAGGAAATAATTTGAGTATAGATTATTTTACATCAAGAATAATTGAGGATGGTAAAATATACTTCATTTGCTTAAAGAAAACGGACACAATACAAATTGAAGGGCCCCATCCTCACCTAAGTGCCGATGGTACAAGCTATCGTATGTCGAACATCGACTGTATGTGTGAAGATCAGCTTAAGCCTTATATGGATGGTGAAACGCAGTATCTAAACGAGCAAATCAATCTGCTTCGGATTTTTAAGGCAGGAAATATTGGATTTAGGGATATTTTCTTTAACTATAAATTTACGATTGGAGGGTTCATTCCCAATAATGTAAATCATACTAGCTATTGTCAAACTAGAAACACTCTTGCGAATGAGCGCTTCACATTAAGCGTTCCCGAAACTGCATTATGTAATCAGTGGCTTTGTGATTATAGAAATGAGCCATATACATTATTGAAAAATAGCATTCATGAATTTTCTTGGGGATTGGAACAAGTAGATTTGGCAACGGGATTTGAACAATACACAACGGCATTGGAAATGACCCTCTTACCACAAAATCAACAAGGGAAAAAGCAAATGTTGGCGAATCGAGTTAGTGCATTGTTAGGAGGAACATCACAGGAAATCCAACAAGTTCATCAAAAAATGCTGGATTTTTATAGATTTCGTTCTGAATCACTTCATGATGGTAATGGCTCTAATATTACAGACACAGAGCTAAAAGAGTTGGAAAATGTAACAAGAGAAGTACTAAAAAAATGCATCGAGCGTTGCAAGGCGGAATATCAATCTAATCATACGATTACATGGGCAGAAGTAAAAAATCTTATTATGAGTGATTTGGTCACACAAGTAACCTTATTGAAAAATTCTGGAGTATTACCTGCATAAGCAAGAAATAACCGGACACAGCAGCCACAAGGCCACCGCGTCCGGCTGTTTCTGTGTTGACAACGACACATTACTTTTGCTGAAAATAATGTGTGGCTGTCAAACTTGCGGTATCATTCACCCGCAAAATCAAACCTCTGTCCGTCAAAGTCTGCATCGGTCATGCACTCCAACTTTGCAATGGTGCCGTTTGCCAGCCGCCGCATTTCCTTGTCCATCTCCGGCAGGGCGGCCAGCATCCGTGCCATCGTGCGACGGCGGTCAGAGGTGTGGTACATACAGATCAAATTTTCTTCTTCTACGCTGAAATTCATGGTCAGGCCTCCATTTCGTGTTGTTTGCTGCGGGCCGCTGCCTTTTTCGGGCTGGCGGCCTGCTTTGTTTCGGAAAGCTGCTTGCGGACGGAAGCACGGGGTTTGCGAATGTTCTTATCTCGGTTCTCGTTTTTGTCAACCAGCGCGTAGATGCCAAAACGGTCTTTTACGCTGGACAGATGTAAAGATTTATACGGCAGCATGGCAAGCAGCTGGTCCGTGTCCCGGCTGGATGCCAGCTTGGTGAAATAGGGCGATACCTCTACCATGAAATGATTCTTGTCCGGGCTGTTGGGAGCAGCCAGACGCTTCGTATCGGCTACGATACGCTGTGCCTCGGCCTCGATCAGCCCGGTGTGCAATGCCGCAAGGTGTTCTTTGAAATCACCGGGCTGTGCAGATTCCCGACTGCGCTGCTCCTGCCGGATGGCCGCTTGCAGAAGTTCCGGGTCACGGGGCTGCATTTCATACCGCACGAACTCTCCAAAATATTTGTCCGATCGGCTGTTGAAACGCTCTTTCGGGCCAATCTCCCGCATCCCACTTTCGTAGATCAGACGATTGGCACCCACGGGCAGGGCGGCATCCCGGATATGCTGGAAGTGCTGCTGATAGTCCAATTCATACAGATTGCCTTGCACGGTTCCGTTGGCTGCGCCGGTCAGCTCCACCGCATAGGCAAGAATCCTGTCGTGGGTCTGCTCGCCGCAGAATTTCCATGTGTTGTAGGCTTGGGTGTCTTTGAGCAGCACATCCCGTTCCCGGAAGCAGAATGTTCCAGAGGGCCGGGACAGCCACAACAGCAGCTTATCTTCCGGCTGGTCGCTGCGGGCCGCTTCCCGCATCATCTTGATGTCATAGGCAAAATCGCTCTGGTAGTATGCGGTGTTCTGGTGCATGATAGCTTCCAGCGCAGCGATCACATCCATATTTTCAAATTTCTGCACGGTTTACACCTCCAATTCCTTTGTCTTTTCTCGTGGTTGCGTTTGCTTGCTCTGCTCCTTTTTTGCGGCATCCAGCTGTGCCCGGATGGACGGCTTTTTCGGTTTTGCGGCGCGGGACTTCTTGGTTTTCGGTGCCTTTTCCTCGGCCTTGACTGCGGCGGCAAGGTCCGTCAGAGAGATTTGTTCTCCGGCCTTTGCTTTGGCATCCAATTCCCCTAAAGAGGGCGCATTGTTCAGCACACTGTCAATCACATTTTCGTTCTGTTCGGTGGAAAGTTCTGCGGTGCGTAGCGGATTTTCCCGTAAGAACTCCGGCACCTGCTGGAAGCCCACACTGTCGCAGTAGTGGGCGGTGTCCTGCCCATTCTGGTGCAGCACCACCACATCCGAAACAGACAGCGAGTGTCCCTTGAAGTCTGCCGGATGGTCCACATTGAATGTGCGGTAGATGTCCTCTAAGGTGGTGCCAACAGCCAACGGCGCGGCGTACACCTCCATATAGTTTGCCTTGTCCACTGTCCGGCCAGCAGCCTGCAGGCGGTCGTAAGGTTCAAAACGGTAAACGCGGGTGGAATCCTCATTGCGCAGCTGGTAGATGGAAAAGCTGTCCTGCTGCGGTGCTTCAAATCCTGCCGCTGCGTATTCCTCTACCGTCATTCCGGCAGCGGCCGCTTCCTGCGCGATCTCGGCCTGCACCTGTGCCTTGTAATCCTGCAAGCTCTGGTCAAAGTCAGCCAGCTTGGGCGGTTCCGGCAAGTTATACTGGCCTTGGTTAAGCAACGGGCGGCAGTCCTGCACATAGGCCACAACAGTGTTGTAATAGGCAGTCTGTTCCGGCAAAATATTCTGTCCTTCCCGCAAAGCGGCGGTGGCTGCCTGCTCCATGGCCGAAAGATTGCAATGTTGTTTGAGGTACGGGATAAACTCGGTCAGCACCATTTCCCGCTCTGCCTTGTCCTGTTCCCACGCTTCCGGGCCTTTGTTGTGCAGAACAAAATTCTTCCAGTTTTCATCTTTGGCGTAGTATTCGTGGTAGTTCTGGATGTGCTGAACCAAAGAGCCCTCTCCGTCACCAAAATCCTGCCGTCCCTCGTAGTTGTCGGGCTGGCCGTTCAGGGTAAAATCAATACGGAATGCGGTCTTGTCGTACCAGCCGCCCGTGTAGCCGTCCTTTTCCCGGTCCGTGTGCTGGGCGGTGTCCAGTTCTTCAAAGACGCGGTTTGCCACGGACAGCGGCATGATTTCGCCGTCCTGCAGCTTGTCGCTTTCGCTCCACAGAATCGTGACCGTGGGCTCTGCGGCAGGGTCTGGAATTTTGACAGGTGCGGGAATTTCGTTGGCCTTTTCCGCCGCCTCTTGGAACGCCGCCAGCTTATCGCCCAACAGAACTTCCGCCACCGCGGCTGTCTGCCCCAGCAGATTAAGTGCTTCCTGCCCGGCATCCGGCAGGGTCAGACCGGGCGCGTTCAGCTGCCCACCGTCCAGAGCCGTGTGGTTCGGGCCATACAGAGTGTAGTCATAGCCAGAATCGCAGGTCTGGATGAACAGCGTATTGCCATTGTCCAGTGCAAATGCGGCTTCCTGTGCGGCGGAAAGGTCTACTTCCCGCTGCTGGCGCAGTTCTGCCAGATGTTCGTCCAGCGCAGAGATCAGTTCATGGGCTGCGCTGCGGATAATTTCCAGAGAGGCTTTCAGTTCGGCCAGTTCCCGGCCGGAACTCCACCCGGCCACATAGCCAAAGGAATACTCGGACGTGTCCAGCCCATAGTGCTGGCAGACTGCATAAGCTACGCTTTCGGCCTGCACCTCGCGGGTGCGGCTGTCCGGGCGGTTGGCCTGTTCCGGGTCGGTGGGGTCGATGGCGTGAAGTTTGGCGTGGGCAATTTCATGGATAGCCGTCTTGATGGTCTGTAACTGGCTCATGCCCTCTTGGATGGCAATGCGGTTGTCAAGCAGGTGGAAATAACCGTGCGCCCCGCCCTCGATGTCCTCAAACCCGATGGGCACCGGGGATGACTGCTCCAATGCCTTGAAAAAATCTTGGTAGTCCTGCACGCTGCCGGACAATTCATTCACCGCGATAGAGGGCAGAGGTTCGCCCTCGGTCTGGCTGACATCGAACACGGACACCACCTTGAAAGCCGGAATCTGCACCGTCTTTTCTTCCGTCAGCGGCTTTCCATCCTTATCCAGAATCGGCTTGCCCTGTTCGTCCAGCTTTTCCATCTTCTGCTTGACCTTGTAGGGCGCAGGAGCAAGAATCTTGATGCCCTTTTCGCCCTTTTTCACGGTGCGATGGAACGTGTCTTTCCACTTGTTGAAACCCGCCACCAGCTGTCCGCCCTGCATGGCGATCAGCAAGGTGTTGTTGAAGCTGTAATTGTGAAACTTCGCCATCGTGGTGAGGTAGGCTTTGTAGCGGTCGCTGTCGAACAACTGCTGAATCCCTGTTTCCAGCCGGTCCGTAATTTCTTTCATGCGTTCCGCGCTGTCCTTTCCGTTCAGGATAATGGGAATAACTTTCTGCGGTTCTGTTTCAGGTTGAACAGGCGGCGGGATATTGGCTGCATCCCGCATGACTTCCGGCACAGGAAAGGACAGTACCCGGTATTCCTCCGGCACAGGCTGGCCTTCGTGGACTTTCTGCCACTCGTCCCCGCTTTTGACAAGGTAGCCGTACTGGGTAAATGCACCCTGCTCCTGCTGGGCCACATAGCGGCCAAACTGCGCCGTGTCGATGCCGCCTTTCCATTCGTCCGGCATATTCACCATGCCGGAGCGGTTCAGATAGTAGTCACCCAGCTGGGCAGGCCCACGCACATCCGGCAGGTACACATAATATTCCACGTTTTCGGGAAAGTCTGTGATTTTTCCAATGCTGGAAAGTTCACTCTGCGGGGCTTGCAAAGCGGCGTTCAGCTCTGCGCGTTCCCCGGCAGAAAGCGTTTCCAGCCGTGCGGCCAGAAAGTTCAGCTCGTCCACATTGGATGCCAGCACCATGTTGTAAGGGATGGCAAAACGCTTTTCTTCCTCGGCAAAGTAGACGGAAATGAAAAGGCCCTGCGGATTATCGGACGAAATGCCGATTTGCCGCAGGGCCGCTTGTACCTGTTCGGTTGTAGTGGGCAGGTCCAGCCAGACGCCATCCCTGCCTTGCTGCTGCCGATTTTGCAGCTGGATGGAAAATAATTCGCTCATTTGGTCACACTCCTTTTTTGCTATCCTACGGATAGAGAGAGCCGGTTATGGCAAAATGAATGCTTCACCTTACCATAACCGGCCCTCGTATTTTTGCCTTACTCTTTACGCTCTACCCGGTAATTGACGTACTTGCCTCCCGTATCTGCCAGAAGCACCGTTGCATCATAGGTTTTGCCTGTTTTCTCGGAGTAGAGACCCTTGACCTTTGCCTTGCCGTTTTTGAGCAGAGCGGCGGCGATCTTCGGGGTGAACGCCTTTTTTCGCTGCTCAAAGAAGCGGTCATTCTTCCACATCACGAACTGACAGCTACGATTCCCGCAGTAGAAGTTTTTCTTGCCCTCATAGACGTTTTCACTGCACCGGGGACACTTGCCGATGATAACCCGTTCCGACTGGAACAGGTTTTGTTTGTCCGCGCTGATGCAGGAGTAGGTCTTGACCAGCTGACGCACCTGCGCTTCAATTTCGGCCATGAACTCGTCCGGGTCTGCCTTGCCCTTGGCAATCTCGGTCAGACGGTTTTCCCATTCAGCAGTCAGAGCGGGAGAGGTCAGGCTTTCCGGCAGAACCACCGCCAGATTGATGCCGTCCTTGGTGGGGACAAGCTGTTTGCCCTTGCGCTGCACAAAGCCCATTTGCACCAATTTTTCCAGAATCGCGGCACGGGTGGCCGGAGTGCCCAGCCCCTTACGTTCCGCTTGGCCCAGGCCACCCTCTCTTGCTCCTGCGGAGCAATTCACCTTGTCCTCCGGCATATCCTCGGCCCCTGCCCGCTCCATTGCTGACAGGAGCGTATCTTCGGTGTAGGCTTTCGGCGGGGACGTGAAGTGTTCCGAAACGTTAGCCGTCACGGAAAAACTCTGTCCCTCGGCCAGTTCCGGCAGGGTGTTCAGCACTTCTTCCTCGGTATCTGCTTTCAGGGTGGAGCGGAACCTCTGGTCGATCTCTTTCCAACCGGGGACAAGTACAGTCTTTCCTTTGGCGGCGAACTCGTTCCCTGCACAGGAGAACACAGCCGTCACAGTTTCGTACTCATGGGGCGCGGCTATCGCGCAGAGCAGTTTGGAGCAGACAAGGTTCATCAGCTTGCATTCACTCTCGGCAAGACCAGTGAAACCCTGCTTTACAAATTCGGACGTGGGGATGATGGCGTGGTGGTCTGATACCTTTTTGCTGTTCAGCACTCGGCCTACTTCCGCAGTCAGCG
>OBCT01000477.1_pt1 | contig 18543 bp, 14 predicted proteins | sample 1495981 | NCBI WGS metagenome assembly OBCT01 (sample SAMN04168658, study PRJEB22393) | human gut metagenome | biome: human gut microbiome; feature: stool | host: Homo sapiens | collected 2014-03-24
ACGTCTGGCAAGCGCAAGGGCTTCCACTTCTGGCTCATCGGTCCCAAAGATAATTCGGTCCGCACTGACGCCCAGCAAACGGCAAAGACGCTGCAAGGCTTCAAGAGAAATACCGGAAGCACCACGCTCAATAGCGCTCAGGTGATTCGGCGTCATGCCAAGCATTTCTGAGAGCGTGTCCTGCGTATAGCCCGCCTGTTCTCTTGCCACTTGAATATTGCCGCCGATTTCAATATTGATGTCCTTCTTCTCTCGCATAGCCTCACCACCTTTGCATTTAGTGTACCTAACGGCGGTGTCATTATCCACGGTACGCCGTCGTTGATTTTACTAATGACAATGCGTTGACTGTCCGTGATGAGGGTGATAGAATGGAGTTACCTACCAAAAGAGTGAAAGAAGGGGTGTCATGTCGCGCATTATTGAGTTTAGAAAGTCTGCTCAAAAAGCTGAAAAGCAATCCGTTCAAGGCAAGACTTGTGCGTTTACCGGTCATAGACCGCAGAGTCTTCCGTTCGGCTTTGATGAATCCGATAAGCGTTGTACTTCTTTGAAATCTGTTATGCGGGATCAGATTGTAGCACTCATCGAGAACGAGGGTGTCACGCATTTTATTACCGGCATGGCTCTTGGCGTCGATATGTACGCTGCGGAAATTGTACTCGATTTGAAATCAAAATACCCTCACATTACTCTGGAAAGTGCAATCCCTTGTGAGACACAAGCTATCAAATGGTCTGTGGCTTCACGGGAACGGTATTATAATATCGCGGCAAAGTGTGACAAGGAGACCATGCTGCAACGGGAGTACACGCCGGACTGCATGGACAAGAGAAATCGGTACATGGTCGATCACGCCGATTATATTCTCGCAGTATGGAATGGATGCCCCAGCGGTACCGGGAACACCGTGAGATATGCCCACAAAAAGGGCAAATCTATCATCGTTATCAATCCGGTTTCCCTTGATGTCACGCGGGAATAAGGCAAAAATCCCACTCCTGAATCAAGCGTTGCGAAAACCGTGAAGTATTTCCCGATAGTGAATACACATTGCACTACTCGGTGATTATTGGAAACGTGTACGGCGTATGCTGCCCAGTAAACATCTCCACGGAACACATCGAATTTTCACGGCTTCGTAAAACGGAAAGTGTCACCTTATGAACAGTCCCTTGCCGAGAGAAAAATAAATCGCTGGAAACGGGAACGCCCCCGGCACTGTGCGTCTGGCACAGTGTTGGGGGCGTTTTTCCGTGTCTTAGTTATGAGCCAGTTCATTTAGGAGCAGCTTTCGATAGCCCACATCCAAGACGCAGCGATGGAAGTCCATCAGACGGTGTTCGTCGAACAGCTTTTCACAGAGCTTGGTCAGCGGATGATTCATCAGCTTTGCAGAAATGCCAGTCTCGTTGAAAAACCTTGCCCATGTGAAGACCTCTTCTAAATCTTCCTGCCCAAGCGTGGCAGGAATGATGGCGTTGCAGAGACGGACAATGGGGCTGTCCGTAAATCGCTCTGCGACTTCCTCCGGTGTGCATTCATAGCGGTCACAGTCAAAGGAAAGCGCATCCTCAATTTTAAGATAATTTTCGGTTTCATCCCGCGTCAAGGTTATGGTGTAGTCTCCCATACCGGACGGCACATCAATATTCTCCATGACATCAAGCTCGTAACGGGAGCCGCCGATGATCGCTTCAAAGGAGAAGGACTGACAGATTACTGCTGGGTTCTTGTCTATCTTGTCCTCATTCAGAAAGGACAGCGGATTGTACTCTGTTAGTTCCCAGTCGATTTTTCCTCTCTCTGTTTGTTCGGCGATCTGCTGGATCAGATGTTGTTCTTCTTCGTGCAGATTTTCATTGTACACCATGATACACCTCCATTTTCTGATTCTCGTTTTTGGGGGGCTGCTCTATGTTTCCGAAGAGACTGCCGTTTGTATCATCATTCCTTGGCTGATGGCAGCCCTTCGTAAAACTTCCTCAGTTCCTCCAAACTGCTTGTCCGATTTTTGATAGGCAGGGAGTCCCATGTAATGTCATGATAGCGTTCAGGCGGCTCATCCCGCAGTCTTCGGTCGATGATGCAGACAATGCCGGTGTCTGTGAAATTACGGATCAATCGCCCGATGCCCTGCTTGAGCTTGATAATCATTTCGGGAACACGAACATCCATCAGGGCATCCTTAGCAACGGAACACTTATACTCGATAATTGGATCGGGGACAGGAAACGGAAGCCGGAAAATGATGACATTGGAAAGGCTTTTTCCTTCAATGCTGATACCTTCCCAATATGCACCCGTCCCCAGAAGCACGGAGTTCGTATCTTCCTTAAACTCATTCAGCACCTTGTCCTGCGACGATCCCGGCTGCTGCATCAAGATTTTGTACGGAAGATTTTTCTCACTGAGAATGGAGTAGACCTCTTCCATGTCGGTCTTTGCCGTAAACAGCACGAGTGCCTTTCCGTTGGAAATGCTCAGGATCTCAAGCAGTCGCTCCACACCCTTTTCAATGAAGGCTTCATGTTCTCTGGTCGGGTGCGGGAGATCGTCGCAATAGTAGATCATGGCGTGTTCATCGTATGGATATGGGGAAGGCTTTGGCTCGGATAAGCAGCCGCGGTCACCAGCGGGAAAGCCGGTATTGCTGATAAAGTAAGAATACTGTTCTTCCAGAGACCCGCTCGTGGCGTTCGTCAGCGTGGCAGAGGTCAAGATGGTTCTTTCATCACCATTGAAGTATAGGCGGCTCACAATTTCTTTTGTGTTTTTAGGGCAATAGACGAGTTCCGTGTTGCTGCCGTGCTGCTCAATCCAGATCAGCATATCGTCTATCCGGTCAAGAAGCTCTGAAAGGGACTCGCTGACGGCATCCAGATCATCAGAGGCAGCAAAGGAACGGTTGTTTCTGAAATCCATGCTGGAATAAATCTGAATGCTGGACGAAAGGTTGTGTATGGCGGCGTTCATCTCGGTAAGCAGTTCAATCGCACTGCCATTGTTGTCGAAGAAAAAGCGGTCAGCGTAGCGCATATCCTGTTCTGCCTCGTTGATCTGCTTTTGGACTTGTGCTTTCAGGCAGTTATAGAAGGCGATGATTGCGCTCTCTGCCTCTCGCTTTTCACCTGACACACTGCTCTGGTCAAAGGATCGCAGCTCATAGAATGCGTTCTTAATCATTCCAAAGAGCATACCTTGCCCGAAACGCTCCGTTGTGGCACTCCGCACCTTATCATCCAAGTTGTGTGCTTCATCCACGACAAGCAGATCAGCGGCGGCGTTAATCAGCCCTTCCTGACCGCGCCGGAGTTTCATGAGATGCTGGGTTAAAAAATCCTGATTGCACAGTACCACTCCATCCGTAAACTTTAATGCTGCGCGGACTTTGTAATACTTGCACTTCTTTTCACAGGAGCCACAATTCTTCATGCTGAACCGCTGCACGTTTACCTTGTCCCAGACTCCTTGCGGCAAAACCTCCGGGAAATCCTTGCGTTCCTCATACCCTTGCTTGATTCCTTCTTTGATCGCGTCCGGTGGGTCTGCTTTCGGGTCACACATATACTCATCTGCGCGTTTGTTGCAGAGATAATGGGTCTGTCCTTTTGCGAGGATAACATCTCTGTTCAGCCCAAGAAGGGGCATTACCGCGTGGACATCGCGCCAGAGCTGTTCTTGAAGCGCAATGGTCGAGGTTGCGATGATAACCGGCTTGTTCATGCGTTTGCTGTACAGCAGCACCGGCACAAGATAGCCAAAGGACTTTCCAATGCCCACGCCAGCTTCAATCGCAAAATGCTGATCGTTTATGAGGGCGTCCACAATCTCAAAGGACATATCCTGCTGTCCCTCACGCATTTCCAAACCATGCTGCGGGGCTTCATCCCAAAAGAAGGTGCTGACTTGCTCACTCATGGAGTACAGCTCTGCTTTTCTGCGCTTTTTCCGTTCCTCCGATGTATTGAATCCAAAATAGAATCTGTTGTCCATCCACATTCCTCCCGGAATAGAAACCTATGCTATCCGCGTTTCAGTTCAATGCTGACGTTTCCGTTCTCGTCGATGGTCAGCGTCATGTGTCTGATGTGCTTCTCATAGAACTGCCGCCGCTCTGCGGGAGACATTTCGATCCTCGTGTTTCGCAGAGCAGCGTCAAACATATCGTTGACGTTCAGGTGAACGGAGTTGTCAATCCAGCGGTACATCTCCTTGAATAGTGCGTTTTTCTTGATGTCCTCGCTGTTGCCAGAGTAGAAGTCATCCAGATAGCAGTAGAATATCCCGGATTCTGCGAGTGCCGCCTTCATATCCGGTCCGCATTTTTCCCGCTCAATCATGACAAGGAATCTGGCGTCCGGCAAGGAAGAGATAAGCCCCCAGTAGTCGGAATCGCTTGAGACGATGACGAAGGAATCCACTTGCTTCTGGTAGTGTTCCTGACAGGCTCTTGCGGTGAGCTTGATGTCTACCAGTGATTTGTTCTGCTTGATCCGCTCAATCATGATATGCTCAACGGGGATGCGGGTGTAGTTTTCAAGAATCCGCCATGCCGTAGCGGTATGTACGTCATCAAAGAGAATGATCGCCGTAATTTTCTGCATGACCTCATAATCAAGATTTTTGAGCGTGGCACACAGCTTGTACGGGTCGGAGTTTTCGCAGTCCACCACCAATACGGTCTTCTCGCTGTCATCAATGAAGTCGTAGATATTGTTTTTTACAAAAGCCCCTGCATCAGAGACTTTACTGTATTCCGTGAAGGCGTCGCAATGCCATTGATAAAGCAGGGTAGCAAACTTCTTATCATTATAGAGGACATTACCCTCGTCCATCGGTACCCAGTTGATATACATTTGATAGGGGTAGTAGGAGAGACTTGCGTAATAAATATCGGCAGCATCTTTCGTTCCGTCCTCTGTCAAGCCGTTTGGCATAATGAACAGCTCTTTTATGTACGTCCAGTTAATCCAGATTGGAAAGAGGCTTTTGCAGTTGTTAATGCGGTCTGAAATCAGCCGGTTAATCTCGATAATGTGGTGGCAGAGCTTTGTACTCGACTTTTTGATAAAGCTGATTCCGTCGTTTGAAAGCTGCTGCATACTGGAAGCCGGGATGATCTCTGGCATTGAAAGCAGCCCTCGATACTCCATCCGCATGATGTCATTTATTTTCCGGTAGTTGCGCTCAATGGCGGTGCGGATGATACAGAGATTGCGAATGATACGGGCATTTTTATCCTGTTCAAGCCGGTCGTATATCTCTATCTTCGGCGGCTCGTGTTCATTTTGAAAAATACGGAGCGGGACGCCGATCAGATATGCTACCTTTGACACAAGTTCATAGGTGCTGTCTTTGTAGGCAATCTGTTCTCCGGCATATTCGACGCCATTCAACATGACTGAATTGCCCATGATCTACTCCTTTCTCGTAGGGGAGTTAAGCGGTCATTACATTGTCCGTCCACATCTCACACTGGCTCATGACAGTCTGGACTGCATCATCCATACCCTCAGGCGGATATTTGTGTTTTTTCAGCAGCCTTTTGACCAAGCGGCGCATTCCAGCTCTTGCGCTCTCTTTCTTTTGCCAGTCTATTGTCTGGTTTTTGCGAAGCAAATCTGTCAGTTCTTTCGTGATAGCAATAAGCTCATCATGCTCGTAAAAGTCCTTGATTGCTTGCGGCTTCGTCAGAGCATCATAGAAAGCAAGCTCGTCCGCTGTCAATCCGAGTTTTTCACCCTCGGCGGCAGCAGCGGCAATGTCTTTCGCCAGCTTGAGTAATTCTTGAATGACTTCCTCGTTGGTGAGCATTCCGTTCAAATAGCGGTTCATCGCGCTCTGAATGATTTCGGAGAACTTTTCAGACTTGACGATATTTGTTCGACGGTAAACAGAGACCTGTTCGGAAATCAGTTTTTTCAGGAGTTCGACTGCAAGATTCTTCTCCTTCATGTTTGCCACTTCTTCAAGAAACTTCGGATCGAACAGCGAAAACTCAGTCTGGACATCAGAAAAGAGGTTGATAACGCCTTCGCTCTTGATGCTGTGCTTCAAAAGCTCGTTAATGCGCTCATTTACTTCTGGAAGCGTAAACTTCTTTCCGGTACCGCCTGAAACCAAGCGCACGGTCATTGTTCTTACGGACTCGAAGAAAGCCGCCTCCATGCGAGTTTGCTCGTCTACCAAGCTGCTGCACAGCGAAAGTGCCTGCTTGAGAAGCAGGGCTTCTTTGATGAACACATTCTGTGTCTTCTCATTGTCGGGAAGCTCGTACTCTGCAACACTTTTGCCGAGTATGAAGTTCACACCTCCGCTGATGAGCTTTGCCCTGTCGAGGTCGCTTCCGGTCATGAATTTCTCATAACTGAATCCGTGGAACAAATCTCTGCAAATAGAGAGCTTTTCAAGGAACTTCGGATATGCAGCCTTGCTTACATCTGTATCACCATAGTTCTTCTTGTCTCTGGCAGTATAGTCGTTCATTGCCTGTTTCAGTGCAGCCGCAATACCGACGTAATCAACAACCAAACCGCCTTCTTTATCTTTGAAGACACGATTGACGCGGGCGATAGCTTGCATCAGGTTGTGTCCAGCCATTGGCTTATAGACATACATCGTAGCAAGGGAGGGAACATCAAAGCCGGTCAGCCACATATCCACGACGATAGCGATTTTCAGCGGAGAGTTATTGTCTTTGAATTTCCGCGCCATATCGTCCTTATGCGCTTTATTGCCGATAATCTCACGCCATTCTTCTGGATCATTATTGCCTTGCGTCATGACCACTGCAATCTTTTCCGTCCACGCCGGGCGTAGCTCAAGAATGCGCTTATAAATCTTCATTGCTATGGGACGCGAATAAGCAACGATCATCGCCTTGCCGGTCAGGATATTCTCGCGGTAATTCTCGTAATGATCAAGAATGTCATTTACCAAGGAGTTGATCGTCTGGTCGGCACCGAGGATTGCTTCCATCTGACCAAGTTCCTTTTTGCTCTTTTCAATGACATACGGATCGGCGTTGTCAGCCATAATGTCATACTCATTATCGATCAGATGGAGGGTGTTCTCGTCGAGTTTCAGGTGAATAACGCGGCTTTCGTAATAGACGGGTCTTGTAGCTCCGTCTTCAACTGCCTGTGTCATATCATAGATGTCGATGTAATCACCGAAGACCTCTCGTGTACTGCGGTCTTTTGTGGAGATCGGTGTTCCGGTGAATCCAATGTAGGTCGCATTAGGAAGCGTGTCTCTTATAATGCGGGCAGTGCCGATAACGGTTTTCGCCTCGACTTCGCCGTTGTCCTTCTGCTTGACCACAACCTTCTCATTGAGACCATATTGCCCGCGATGCGCTTCATCAGCCATCACGATAATGTTCCGGCGTTCCGAAAGAGCTTCGTTGCTTTCTTCAAACTTCTGCATGGTCGTGAAGATTATGCCGTTTGCCTGTCTGTTTGCAAGCAGTTCTTTCAGATTCTTGCGGCTCTCAGCGTGCTGCGGCGTTTGCCGGAGGAAGTCCTTGCAGCGGGCGAATTGTCCGTAAAGCTGGTCGTCCAGATCGTTACGGTCGGTAATGACAACGATAGTGGGGCTTTCTAACGCTTCTTGCAGATAATGAGCATAGAAGACCATAGACAACGATTTTCCGCTGCCCTGTGTATGCCAGAAGACGCCACCCTTACCGTCCGTCACGGTTGCGTGTTTTGTAGACTCAATCGCCTTTTTGACTGCGAAATACTGATGATACCCGGCGAGTATCTTGAAAGTATTCTGTCCATCCACATTAAAGCAGATGAAGTTTTTCACGATGTCAATGAAGCGGGTCTTCTCAAACAGTCCTACAAAGAATGTGTCAAATGATGCGTGTTGCGTATTCTCATAGCTGCCGTCTGTTGTTTTCCACTCCATAAAGCGGTCTTCGCCGGACGTGATTGTACCAGCCTTTGAAGTGGTCAAGTCGCTCATGACACATACCGCATTATAAATGAACATAGAGGGGATCTCATACATATAGTTCCGGAGCTGGCGGTATGCTGCGGAAGCATCGGTTTCTTCGCGGGACGGAGACTTCAACTCCACAATGACGAGTGGGAGACCATTGACAAAGAGAATCACATCTGGTCTTTTTTCGGAGTTCTCAATGAAAGTCCATTGATTCGCAACTGTGAACTCGTTACTGGCAGGATTTTTGAAGTCTACAAGGTAAACAAGGGTAGAGCGTTCTTCACCCTTGTCATAGTATTTTACCGGGACTCCGTTTTGGAGGTAGTCCATAAAGACCATGTTCTTCTGCAAGAGCGTTCCGGTTTCAAAGTTTTTGAGTTTGTAGATTGCCTCCGTCAGAGCATCCATTGGCAAGCTCTTATTGATTCGCTGCAAAGAGGGCAGCAGGACATCCTCATAAAGCGGAGAGTGATAATCGCGCTCCACCTCCGGTCCATAGACATAGGTATATCCAAGCTCATCATTGAGAAGCTGCAAGACGGCATTCTCATAATTTGATTCGGTAAAATAGCCCGACATTTGTACTCAACTCCCTCTATATAATATCCGCATAGATGCGGTTTTCAGCTTTTGTAAAAATTACCTCAGCAGGAAATAAATCTTCTCCCGCATTTGCTATTGAAACCAATGTCATTGCCCATTCCCACAACTGTACAGGCAGCCTATAACATAGATTTTCAGGTGATGCCTCAACAGTGACTAATGGGATGCCGCCCTTTGCAATACCGACAGAAAGAACTACAAAGGCGTTTTTTCCTTTGGTGAGTTCCAGAATGGGTTGTCTGTCTACATCGTGATAAACTTTTGCGCCGCGTCGATTCCTAAAAAAATCCTTTTCTTGATCTTTCACCGGCTCAACAGGCAGCTTGTTTTTCATCTGCTCAAAATGGGTTTCAAGTCTTTGGCAGATGCAGCTATTACAATACTCCGGTTGCATATCAAAGTCTTGTTCGATGTCTTTAGCTGAATTGAAATGATTCATGAAATCCAGCAGTCCCAAAAAGCTAACAAGGTCATCTGAATAATTACCGGCATAGACCTTATACCAATCATTGTTAATCTCGAACACGATATGATAAAGCTGCTTGTATAGCTGTAACTGCCCATCGGTTAGTCTGAACCATTCTTTGCTAAGAAGTGTCTTCGCAATGCGGGGACTGTCCTGCGTCGGTGTCAAGGAATGGTATAGCGATTTCATCAGTTTGCCGATAATTCCTACCAGCATATCAGCCATTCTAATTTCAAAGTGGTCTATCGAGTCTGCCTCTTCGCAATTCTTCAAACTGGCTTCTTTCGCGGCAATGAGAGTTTTGCTTTCGGCTCCTGCTTCACCTTCCTTGTCAAGCAAGACTGAATAATCAAGAATGCCCTTGCTGCTCAGGAAATTTCCAAACCCGACAAACTGCGAATGGTAGTCCCAAGCGAGGGACTGCGGAACATCGACGTTATTCAGGACATAAAGGACGGCTTCAAATGCCGTGTTTTCCTGCGCCTTCAATTCGCGGTTTTCTTTGTTGCGCCTAATCCGGTTCGTCAAGAATGTCATTAACGCAGCTACAAACTCCGCTGGGCTTTTATACAGGCTTTCAATTACCTCTGTGGGTCGGTATGTAACTATCGCTTTGACTATTGAGTAGCGTGCAGCGTCCATATCAAAGAAGACGCTATTGCGATAGCCTTTGAAAATCTGGGTGATAACGTATTCGATTTTGCTTGCACAGAACAGATAGATATAGCTGTTCTCATCAAAGATGGAGAAGAAATCTCCAAGCAGCTTTACATTTGCTTCATTGAGAGAGGCAAATCCATGAACTAACTGCTTCGGCTTTATCGTTCCACTTTTCAGCTCCCCTTTTTTCTTTCTGTCAGCGTATTTTCCTTCAAAAGCAAGATAACGCTGTTCAAAAGCTGTTTCATAATCGCTGCGCCACCCGATAATAGCTGCCAGAAAACCATCATAATACGTCTCGCCAGCAACGGTTGAGAGATTGATGACCCTGCTATGCTCAGACTCATCGTAGTAAAAGCAGTATTCCATCTTATCCCTCCTAACGTAAACGATAATTTAGCGGCTTAGAGCTGGACGGCAGAGACATCGATCTCGCCGGACATCAGCTTCGGCAGCAAGGAATCCCGTAGTGTTGAAAGCCTCCGATTTTCGATGCAATTATTAAGCACCTTTTGAAACATTGGCTCTGCAATACAGAGAAACGCCTTGGCATCATCATCAGATAGCTTCATGATTTGCTCTGATTCAAAATCTCTGGTGGTAATCGCATCAAATACAGCTCCGCTTGCTTTGTGCTTGAGCCTATCAACGGCTTTGAGTGTGTAAAAATATACAAGAAGCTGATGTGTCTCTTTACCGACAAGCGCGTAGCAGGATTGGTTCATAGCCATCGGAACACCGGACATACCAACTTTGCCAACAGTGCCTCTTGCAGTGACGAAAACGGTGTTCACAGGATATAGTCGGCTGTTACAATGTGAAAGCCCCTCTTCGGTGATAGTCTTTTCTGTGATAAGGGTATATGGTGTGCCAACATCTTTTGGGGTGAAGAAGGCAATATTACCGTTCCAATAAGTGTTTTCGCCTGTTTTGGGAGTTCCACCGCCGAGTATCTGTATCAAATCGGTGAATCTAACCTCGGTGTTTGTCCGATCATAGAGGCTCGAAAACAATGCGGCTGCTTGCTGCTGTAAATTATCGTTTATCCTTTCGTTGTTTTCAATTTTGGTATCAAGGCTATCCAGCACAGCAGCAATTCGTTTTTGGTAGCTGACATCTAAGGGAATGCGTACCTTAACAGCCCTCATCGTTTTTCCTGATACTTCCTTAAAGGTGGTTCCGCTTCCCATCGCTTCGATAGCGTCCTTGTTGTACTTCAAAAGGTAGTAAACAAATAGCGGATCAGCTTTTTCATTTACGACAATACTCTTGAATCCCTGATTGGTACAAACACTTTGAGAAGCGATTGCGACGTAACCAATGGGAGCGCGTGATGTGAAGAGAACAGCATCTTTCGGCATCATTTGTGCAGAACATGACGCAAGTCCCTTTTCGGTTATATTTCTTTCCCCGCTGGTTATGTATCTTCCTTTGAAAGAAGATAGGTCTTTGGGCGTTATCCACGGAATACTGCCTCCGTAGTAGTCTTCACATTTTGTAGATGGGGTTGCCCCACCAACTATTTCTCCTAATTTATCAAGAGTACACTCAATCCATTCTGTCATGCGGTACACCATCCTATCCGATGTATTTTCTATGTGCCAGCTTCACATTCTGTTGTTTCACCATTGCATAGTGCATGGTGGTGTCGATTTTCTGATGCCCTAAGAGCTGCTGGACTTGCTCTATGGGCATTCCCTTGTCTATGGCAGTAGTAGCCAGTGTACGTCTGAATTTGTGAGGGTGAACCTTCGGGATATTCAGACGTTTTCCCAACTCCCGAAGGCGTGCCTCCACTCCGCCGATCATCAGCCGGTCAAAGGGAGCTTTCAGGGAAACGAACAACGCAGGGTTTTCATCCGTTCTGCCCTCAAGATAGTTTTGAAGGTGGATCTTCGTCCTTGCATCGAAGTAGACCAGTCGTTCTTTATTGCCTTTGCCGATAACCACGCATTCGCGTTCGTTGAAGTTGATGTCTTCGCGGTTTAGCGTGACCAGCTCACCAACACGCATTCCAGAGGAAGACAGAAGATCAATCATCGCCAAGTCTCGTGCCGTTTTGCAGTTGTCACGCATCAGCTCTAATGCTTCATCGGTGTAGGTGTCCTTGACCACTTTTGCAGTCTTGACTTTATGAATCCGGCGTACCGGGCTTTTCACGATGAAGTCCTCATCCTCAAGCCACGAGAAGAAACTGGACAGAATACGTCGAATGTTATCTATGGTCACTTTGCTCGACCTACGATGAACCTGATAGTCGGTCAGATAGCGGCGTAAATCATCTGTGGTGATCTGTTGTACAGACTTCCCAGCTCCGGCAATCATAGCCTCAATCGTCTTCCGGTAGTAGCTCAGGGTTTTCTCCGAACAGCCTTCGATCCGCTTTGCCGTGATAAATGCTTTGACTGCATCTGTTTCTTCTGCTGGAATTGAGCTACTATCATAGATAATCGTTGCCCCTTCCAAAGTCTCAGCCATTGCATCCCGAAGACGCATGAGCTGTTCGTTGTTGAGATACGGCAGCATTTTTCGCTGTATCTCCGTGATGAGTTGTTCTGCCATTGTCGTGTCTCCTTTCAAGGTAAGAGAACGACATTCAGTGGCAGTCCCTTTTGTAAAACTCTCGCCACTGGTGAGAGTTATTCAGACGGTAAACGATAATTTATACGCTCAAGCCAAAACGATCTTTGACGACCATTTTATCAATATTGACGTCATCCCTGCCGGATGGAGAAAAGGCAATCTCTTAGACATTGCCAATTACTTGAATGGACTTGCCATGCAGAAGTTCCGTCCTCAAGGAAATGAAACAGGTCTTCCAGTATTGAAGATTAAGGAACTCCGCCAAGGTTCATGTGATGACAGCAGTGAACTATGCTCCTTGAGCATCAAGCCTGAATACATCATTCACGATGGCGACGTCATCTTTTCTTGGTCCGGAAGTCTGCTTGTTGATATATGGTGCGGGGGAACTTGCGGATTGAATCAGCACCTTTTCAAGGTAACATCAGATGTCTATGACAAGTGGTTTTACTACTTGTGGACAGCTCACCACCTTGCCCGTTTTATTGCAATCGCTGTTGATAAGGCAACAACAATGGGGCACATCAAACGCGAAGAACTTGCCAAAGCAGAGGTCTTAATCCCTTGCGAAGAAGACTATACAAGCCTCAGCTCTATCATGCAGCCTATTATTGAGCTGATGATCTCGAACCGGATTGAGTCTCGTAAACTGGCTGCACTTAGGGATGAACTACTACCCAAGTTGATGTCCGGCGAGATCGATGTCTCTTCTGTCCACCTCTAAGCCGCTAAATTATCGTTTATCCTCTGGTTTTGATATATTTTGTCATCAAGGACACCGCAACATTTTGCGATTTTGAGTTGCACTTCATAGGGAGGCAATACAATAGGTAATTTGCGCTGTGCAGTTATTCCCAGATACGCTCTTGTGCTACCAGAGCCAGCCCAATTTGCAAATAGCTGTTGGAATGTCGAAGAATCAAAATAGTATTTTAAGTACCTGTTTGATATACCTTTTTTGACACGGTAGTATGTGACCTGCGGAGTGAGAATAATGGTATCGTATTCATCACTCACGATAGCAGTACGCCCTATCGTTGCCTTATGTGTAAGCAGAACATCCCCAGGCTTTGCGAATCCCTTTCTCAATGTCGATGCTTGTGCCTCTGTGATATAAGCACAATTAGCATAGTCAACCTTGCCATTGACAAGATTGTTTGCCATGATAAACGGGACACCAGCACTTACATAGTCCGACGCTTTAGGATGAATGCTTCCGTGATTTCCGTCAAGTGGCTCATCAAGCATCCCCGCATCAATCAATTCTTGCACAGAATAAGTTTTCCACTCAGATGTCATATCCAATCGCCCCCAGTCGTTCTTTGATCTGAGCTTCAAGCTCATGAGACTTAGTGAAAAGCTCAGACAGTTCAGAAGTCAAACGCCCCATTTTCTCTTCAAACGGCTCACCGTCATCTTCCTGTTCCTCAATGCCCACATAGCGTCCCGGCGTGAGAATGTAATCCTGCTTTGCGATGTCCTGCGTAGTAACAACCGCGCAGAACCCTTTTTCATCTTCAAGCGTTCCATCAACGAAGGCGTTGTAGGTGTCAGCAATTTTCTTGATGTCTTCATCCGTCAGTTCGCGCAGCTTTCGTGTGACCATAGTACCGAGCTTCCGAGCGTCGATGAACAGCGTTTTACCTTTTTGCTTTTTGTTCTTTGCAAGGAACCAGAGCGATACCGGAATCTGCGTCGTGTAGAAGAGCTGCGTCGGCATTGCGACGATACAGTCCACAAGGTCAGCATTGATGATGTTCTTGCGAATTTCACCTTCACCGCCGGACTGCGAGGAAAGCGAACCATTTGCAAGCACCATACCGATACGCCCATTCGGGGCGAGATGCCAGATCATGTGCTGCAACCATGCAAAGTTGGCGTTGCCAGCAGGAGGCGTACCATACTGCCAGCGGACATCATCAACGAGCTTGTCCGCGCCCCAGCCAGAGAGATTGAAGGGAGGATTCGCCATAATGAAGTCTGCCTTGAGCTGAGGGTGGCAATCGTTAAAGAACGTGTCCGCATTGAACTTGCCGAGGTCGGCTTCAATACCGCGAATGGCAAGATTCATCTGCGCCATCTTCCATGTGGTCGGGTTGGAGTCCTGACCAAAAACGGAAATCTTGTTGATGTTGCCGCCGTGATTTTCGATAAACTTTGCGGACTGAACGAACATACCGCCAGAGCCGCAGCACGGGTCATAAACACGCCCATTAAACGGCTGCAACACTTCAACAAGGGTACGCACAACGCAAGAGGGAGTATAGAACTCACCGGCAAGTTTGCCTTCTTGCTCGGCAAACTTGGAGAGACAGTATTCGTATGTCCGACCAAGAATGTCCTTACTGTTTCCATGCTCGATCATCTGAATGTTGGTGAAGAGATCAACCACTTCACCAAGACGCCGCTTGTCCAGCTCTGGACGGGCGAAGTTCTTAGGAAGAATATCTTTGAGGCGCTTGTTTTCTTTCTCGATACTGCGCATTGCGTCATCAATCACCGTGCCAATTTCCGGCGTGTGAGCGGCAGCAGCAATCGCGCTCCATCGTGCATTCTCAGGGACAAAGAAGATGTTTTCGGCAGTGTATTCGTCCTGGTCTTCTTCAAATCCATCGCCTTCTTCAACCAGTTCCTTGTACTTTGCCTCGAAGCGATCAGAAATGTATTTCAAGAAAATCAATCCGAGGACGACGGACTTGTATTCGGATGCGTCGATGTTTCCGCGCAGAACGCAAGCCGCGTCCCAGATTTGTTTTTCAAAGCCGATATTGCTTGTGTTATTCTCAGCCATTTCAGCAACCTCCAAAGTTATAGTTTCACACTTACTATTCTACAAAAAGAGCTGTACGAAAAACCGGACTCAGTTCTTGTCCGTTCGCACAGCCTCACATATATCTCCGATGTCACAGTTCAAGTAATCACAAATGCGCAGCAAAATAGAGAGGGACACTTCTTCCCCCTTATTCAGTTTTGTCCATGTTCCGGCAGACAGCCCTACCTCATGTCGTAGAGAAGCCCTCTTTATGTCGCGTTCCAGAAGAAGCATCCATAGTTTCTTATAGCTTATGCGCACGGCAACCATCCTTTCGCTTGCTTGCATTCAACATCGTTTCTAATATTATACCGGATTTCATTCTCAAAAGCAATCCGTTGATGCAGAAATTAAAGAAAAAGTTTCAACTTCTCGAACCTTCTCTCAAGGATGCAGGGCATCTCCGGTCAACAGAAGATGCCCTGCTTTTGAAGAGATTATTCGCGCTGTGTGCTGCGCAGATGATCACGGTCATGGTCAACAGAAGGAGCGAGAAACGTATCAACATTAGACTTGATCGTCTCTATTTGCTTTACTTCTTTTTTGAGCTTCGCACGTTCATCATAGAGCCGCTGCTGCTCTTCAAGAAGTCGCTGCTGTTCCGCTTGCAGTGTCTTCATGCTCGGCAGTTTTTCATCGCCCTGCATAGCAAGAAGCGTACTCCGCGCCGCCTCAAAGATCACAAGTTCTGCCTCATGCTTTGCCTTGAACCCCGGCTTGTCTTTTGCCTTCTGGAAGGCGTCATATACAGGCTTGAGCCGCTGGTAGTTGGAGATGTTTTTGATAAGCGGCTGGATTTCCCGCAGACGTGCTTCAACGCCTTTCAGTTCCTTGCCGGTACGGTCATAGGAGCTGTGAACATCCTCGACCTTCTTCTCAAGATCGGCGTATTGGAGCAAGTTTTTTTCCGTGAGATAGTTGAGTGTCCGTGCCGCTTCCTTGAGGATCGTGAGCTTGGCTTTATACTCATAGCCCTTGCTGTCGATAAGTCTGATCCGCTCCTGAATATCTCCGATGAGAGAGATGCCCTTCGGCACGGTCTGCCTCCGGTTTCTGCGCGGCGTCCGTCCGGCAATCCGCTCCTTGATGCGTTCCTCGGTGTAGTTCTCTCCGATGGTTTTAGACCGGGTAAACCGCTCCTGTCCTTCAGCGCGAAAGGAGATATATTTGCCGGTCTTGATTTCATAACCAGCTTCCTGCATGAGCCGCAGAAAATCATCGTAATCCTTCGCTGTAATGACAAGCCGGTCGATGGTCTGCTTGAGTTTCTGCTTCCAGCTCGTGCCGCGTTTGGCTTCGGTGTACTCCTTGTAGCCCATGCCTTTGTTCTGAGAGGGAGGGATAACAGAGAGACCGTTTTCCTTACAGAGCCGGTCGCTGACCTCGCGCATATCATAGTAAATCCGCTTGTAGCTCTTGTATGCGTGGTAGTCCACAAAGTCAACCGCATTGAAAATCAGATGGTTATGAACATGGTCTTTGTCAATGTGAGTGGTCAGCACATACTCATATTTTCCTCCGAGGATTTCGTCTGCAAACTGCTTGCCGATCTCGTGGGCAAGCTCCGGTGTGACCTCTCCAATTTCAAAGGACTGGATCACATGACGGGCTATGATCCTGACCGGATTCATCCCTTTTTGCTCGGCTATTTTCCGCGTCCATTCAAATTCCCGCGCTGCGGTCTCGCTGGCACAGCCGTAGGACGAGACCAGCAGCTTCTCGTCAGTCTTTTCGGGATTCAGAATGTACGCGATTGCCTTGCTCAAAGTTCCTCGGATTGCTTTGATTTTAGTAACTGCCATACCGCGTCCATCTTTTCTTTCAGCTCGTCAATATCGTCCTGATAGAATCGTCCCGTCGAGTTGATCCTGCGGCAGACGGTATTGATGTTCACGCCGATCTTGTTGATTTCGGCGGCGAGCTTTTTCTGCTCTGTGTAGTCTACGACAATGATGTAGCCGTCAATCAGCATCTTCCTTGCATACGCACCGAAGTTCTCCGTTCCGATCATCTCCATCTTCTTTGCAATCGTCCGTTCTTCCTGTGGTGTCAGCCAAATCTTCTTCTGAATGTCTCGTGTTCTTCGTACCATGCTGTGCCCTCCGTCGTAAAGATTAGAAGGGTTTGGGACTATCCCAACAAGCAAAAATCTGATGTTAAGGGCAGGGTCTCCTTAACTGATTTTTCTCCGGTGGGTACTCACCGGATTTGCTTGCTAATCTCCCAAAATCGTATTCCCCGAAGATTCCTCCGTGAAATGTCCCTTCACTTTACAACGGACACAAAAAGGGCGTTTGTTGAGTACCGGATTTCAAAAAAGTTAAAAAATCATTGGATTTCCCATGTGAAAGCCACTGTGTCTGTCACATCAATATCAACCGGCTCAATCTCAGGTGCGGCGCACTTGCTCATCGCCATGAGAGGCTGAATGCAGTCTTCAACATCGTAGCTTGTTCTGGAAAAAACATTGAGTTCGCCCCAGTTGTAGTCGATGTTGAGCAACTGCCCAAGCGTACTGCCTGATGCTTTGCAAAGAATCTCCGCCTTTGCCCTGGCGTTCTCCGTCGCATTGATCAGCAGCTCTTCGCAGACTCTTGCCGGGTTTTTCACGGTGAACGCAATGCTGAGTTCTGGTTGCGCCCCACAATCCGCAATCGCAGAAATGACCTTTGCAAGCTGCTTGCTGTCAAAGTCAAAGGCAAGTTTCAAGCGATAGCTGCAAGCATATCCGGCAAACTCTCGCTTGTAATTTCCTTGCCGATCCTTGACATTCTCGTACCTTGTCTGGACATCAAAGCTCGTGGTTTTCAGGTCTTCCTTGCGATACCCAACGCGGACTGCGGCACCTTGCAGTCTTTCGATTCTCTCGGCAGCTTCCGACATTGCGCGGTCATAGGTTTCAGATAAGACTTCAATGTTCAGTGATAGGATGATGTAATCCGGTCTTGTGGAGACATTGCCTGTCCCTTTTACGGTGATTGTTCTCATTACTTTCTCCCGTCCTTTCTGGAATTGAAGTCCTCATCAATACGTTTTTTCCAATTCGTACCCAGCGGTACGCTGCATCGGACAGCAGAAACCGCTTCGCTCAGAACTTCATAGTTGAGCTGCGTTCCCTCATGGTCAGAGTGGTAGTTGACCGCTCGGTCTGCACCAATTCCGAAATGCCTTGCCGTCTCAACCGCGTCGATGTTTGCACCGAGGAACAAAAACTCCCAGCCATACTTTTCCTTCTGACGCTCAATCATCTTCTTGACCTTCTCGCTGTCATAACGGCGGCTTGCATTCTCCATGCCATCCGTTGTGATGACGAACAGTGTGTGTTCAGGGACATCCTCTTTTCTTGCGTACTTATGGACATTCCCAATGTGATGAATCGCTCCGCCGATAGCATCCAGAAGCGCGGTGCAGCCGCGAACGGAATAGTCCCTGTCGGTCATCGGCTCCACCTTCTGAACCGGCACAC
>OBCT01000479.1_pt1 | contig 18502 bp, 8 predicted proteins | sample 1495981 | NCBI WGS metagenome assembly OBCT01 (sample SAMN04168658, study PRJEB22393) | human gut metagenome | biome: human gut microbiome; feature: stool | host: Homo sapiens | collected 2014-03-24
GATTCTTTTAATTTCAATTGTGCTATTCTTTGCCATACACGCAGAATAACATCGCTCTTTCGAGTTAATTTATGCAAACAATGTATAATCTTATCGATAAGCGCATTGTCCATACATTGTATAACTTCTTCTAATACAGTGTCAAATTGTTTATTAGTCTCTGCATATTGATTTATGTCGTGGTCTTCTTCTCCGTTGATGCAGCCTTCAATATATTTTTTCAATGGAATTTGTCGAGCATCTTCAACATCGACACCATATACCAAAGCTGCAATTTCGCGTTGTGTTTGCAGATCATTGTTAATTATTGTTTGAATGCCATTCAGATAGTCGCCGGACAATATTTGTTCTACTGGATTTGCCAGAATATCCGTCTTCTTCAAACAGAACAATGCTATGTTTATCATCAAAATTTCGTTACACCACTCTTGTTTAAGAGCGACCATCTCATTGATATATGATATAATTTCCCTAACATTGGCATTAGGATTTACCAATCTGAATATCCGATTTATAGTTTCTTTCGCTTCATTTTCTGTTTCTCCAAATGCTTCAACAAACAGTTTGTTGAATATACTTCGATAGTCGGTAATAACAGGAGGAGCAACACGATAAACAATAGGGAAAGTTTTATTGATAAAATACTTGGTCAGTTGTTTCGTTTGTTCGTCGGTCTCATCTCCGAATGCACAAGCTAAATGTGTTTCATCGAAAGGAATAACAGCCCAAACATTTTCAAAACCGCTATCGGCGAAGAACGTATGGATAGAAGACCATAATTCTTTTACTTTTTCAGCGGGGAGACGATCCATGTTGTCAAAAACAAGGACTAATTTACGTTGTCCTTTTTCCTTGATAAAATCAGAAATGTCTTGCATCCATGTTTTGAACTCGTAAACCGTTGGTTCGTCTTCGCTCAAAGTCTCATAGCAAACGTCCTTTTCGACTTTATCTTGATAAATAGCTAACATATAACTCCATCCATATTTATGATCTTTGCTATATGCCCATTTCCAAACGCACAATGCAATAAGAACTGGCAGTGCAGCTATGATAATAGACAATAAAGAAAACCACCATGTTGTGGGTGTAGGTTTTACTGCATACGCAATAAATGTAAATATCGGAGTTAAAACTGCAACCAAAAATGCCGCAACCATACCATTACTGATAAGGGGATATTTTTCGGTTACGGTCTCCGTTTTACGGGCTAATAAATATTTCAGCTTTTCAGACCATGATACGGTTTTCGTACCTCCACCTTTGACTTTTATTGTTGCATTTCCAGATAGGATACCATCATCAATAAGTTTGCTTGTAAGCAATTCCAATATAGAGCGGCGTTGCAAGTCCTCTTGATGTCCCCATGCGTCATACTCAAAAAAGTAATAGTCGTCTGATAATTCACGTTCCAACATTTTAACCACGTTGGATTTTCCAGATCCCCAAATACCTTCGATGCCGATAATTCGAGGTAAAGTACATTCCTCATCCAATGAATCATTCTGACAAAAATGGCGAGCAATAGTTTTTGCCAACCTTTCTTGCGAACCTCCATCGAATTTGTCAATACCACACGGTTTATTTTGGATAAACCGCGGATATTGCTGTTTGGATTGTAGTTTTGTTTCCATATACGTAATTTATTGATTATACGAACTCCAAATAATTCTCCCGATTTACCACATGAAACTCGGCATAGGGATAGGCTTCTTGGAAGGCTTTCGGTGCGGCCGGCATTTTATTTCCCCACTTGAACTCCAAGGCGGTAAGACTGTCGGCACTCTCCTCAATCAGGTCGATTTCCTGTTTGTCGTAGGTGCGCCAGAAATAGAACTCCCTGTGCAGTCCCTCATTGAAGTTCGCTTTGCGCCGCTCTCCGATGATGTAGTTCTCCCACAGCGCACCGACATCCTGCCGAATGGCCAGCGGTGAGAAAGCCCCGATAATGGCATTGCGAATGCCGTTGTCGTAGAAGTACCACTTGCCAGCTTTTGTAACCTCCTTGCGTAGGTTACGCGAATAAGCCCCCAGACGATAGATAACGAAGACCTTTTCCAATAGGTCGAGGTATTTTTCAACGGTCGTCTTGCTCATGCCGAGTTGTTTACCTAACTCTTCGTAAGAAACTTCGCTGCCCAACTGAAAAGCTATCAATCGCAGTAGATCGCGCATCTTGCTCGAATTTTTTAAGCCGTCAATTGCTAAGATATCTTTAAGCAGGTATGCACCGACAATATCACGTAGGTAGTCTGTTTTACGTTCATAGTTCTCCATCATTACTACTTCGGGATAGGAACCGTAAATCAAGCGCGCTTCGAGGTTCTGGCGGGTTTCAAGTGCCGTTTCCGTCTGTGCGATTTCCCGTTGCGAGAATGGTGTAAGGAGAAATTGCGTACTGCGGCCGACCAACGGTTCACCAGTCTTATTCAGCAAATCGAATGACGAAGAACCACTTGCCAAGACACTTATTCCCGGTATTTCATCAACTATCAACTTCAGAATACTACCGATTTGTGGTATGTTCTGTGCCTCATCAATAGCCAGCAAATCAATACCATCCAATAAATGCCGATAATTGGCTATTGAGCGATTCTCCAATAGTGCTAATGTGTCGTAGTCTTCGCCGTTGAGCATCATCGTCCTACCTGAATAGTTGTCCACAATTTTACGCATCATTACCGTTTTACCAACACGGCGAGCACCAAAAATCAGTACTGCTTTATTGGGCGCGATTCGTGCTGTAATCTTCTCTTGAAGTATTCTATTTACTGTTTCCATACCTTATAAAATATAATGCAAAGATAATCATATTTTTTTAATTGGCGAATTTTACAAAAAAAACGGGCTATTAAATGGCGATTTTTACAACCACAATCTTATGGAAGTTGTTTCATTGTTTTTAGTAATGATATATGTTCATACTATGATGACTCAATAATTTACCAGACATACGTTTCTGAAATTTGTCCTTATAGGAATGAAAAACTCACATATATTGTGCTAATTAATATATAATTAAATGAAAATAAAAAGACAGGATACGAGTATTCCTGTCTTCTCATATGTAATGGATATTTTTTTATTTTCTCATCCGCTCCAACTCCTCATCACGCAACATTCTCTCGTTCAGTTTTTCCTGCATCCTGTCAATGAAATAGGTGCGGCTTTCGTTCTTCCGGCGTTTGATATCAGTGTAGAAGCGGTAGCAGTCTTTAGAATCAACCCCGAATATCTTATAGAGAAGTGGGGCGAGCTGTTTGAGCGGCATATTGCCGTTGTTGATGCAGCCCATCACGTCTATGCCGTAGATAAGTTCCACGAGGTCGATGGCATTGCCCGTCCATTGAAGAAGGCTGGCGGTGGTTTCTGTTGCGTTGTTGGCGGATATTAGTGGTGGCACTTGGGGCGTGGCAAGGAATTTCTGCATCTTTCTTACGAAAGACAGAGCCTTGCTGACGTAGGCGGCAATCTCTCTTTTTTCTTCTGACAGATTACGTACGGGATGGTGCTGCAACTCGATTTCGATGTAGGCAAGCGCGATGACGGTAAGGTTCATGTCCATGCCGCCGTTGCACAGTTCGATCACTTGGGTGGCGAAAGCCGTGTATGCCGTTTCCATATTGCAGTCGCCGGCTTCGTTTATCAGGCGGAAAAAGTCGGTTTCCGCCAGCAAGAAATAATTCATGGTTCTGTCAATTTTGAAAATTACACTTTGTTTTCTGCGTGCGCACATGAATATAATTGGCAAAAAACGCGGCAGAAAATAAAAAATCCAACACTCAATTTTACAAAGTGCTGGATTTCAGAGGTATAAAATTCAGTATTTTTTCACAAGGACAAATTATCTCCGACTTAAATTGTTTGTAATCGGAACATTTATTCTATTCCTGAAAATAGAAATGTATGCTTGCCGCACATTTTGGCTATCTTGCTTTTTTATCAAGGATATAGATAATGCGACATACACCGTTGGGATAGCTTTTCAAAGAGGAAAGCGTCCAGTGTTGCTCTGGCAGAGCCGACTTAAAAAAATGTCGTCCGCTTCCGGATATGAAAGGAACGGTGTATAGTATGATTTCATCCACAGCGTGCATCCGCAGCAGTCCGTTTATATAGTCTGCCGTGTCCGGTGTGGCTTCCGCGAGGTAACGGATGTTTGTGCAGTCTTTTCTCCATTCGTGCAGCATTGAAATGGAATAGTCCGGTGTCACACGGTAAAAGGCTTTCTTCCTGATTTCATCAAGACCGCAACGGTCAAGGCACAAATCCTGATGTGCTTTATCATATAACTCTGAAGAAAGACATCCGTCCATCGTCAGTACGGCGAGAATCTGAACTTTACCCATAATCGTTTCCTTTCGTTAGGCAAGGGTAAAAAAGTAGCGTGCAATTCACACTACCTTCAAGCGATGGCTCTGGTAAAGCCTTTACGGAGAGTACGTGAATGCACGCTATGCGTAAGCATAGCATAAGCATCACGCAATCGTCTCCGTAGTTCCAATTTACCAGATTTTCGCTTGAAACGCCTTGCGGTCTTATCCTATATGTTGGCGGCGAAAAGCTCCTGCCAATCGCCGTTTTTCTCAAATGTTATGCAAAGATAGCCAAATTCAGTGAATTACGGGCTATGATTGCTTGAATTTATATTTAAGTCCATACTCTTCAAGTTTGCTGTATAGTGTTGTCCTGCCTATGCCGAGCAGTTCTGCGGCGACACTCCGGTTGCCGTTTGCCTGTTTCAACGCACGCAATATCCGCTCCTTATCCTCCGCGTCATTGCGCAAGGCGAAGCTGACAGTAGAGGTCGGTTTCGTCACGGCAAGTTCCAGATGCTCTTTCATGACAACACCTTCCTGCGCCTGCAATACAGCACCCATAACTTTCTGCCGAAGTTCCCGCACGTTGCCCGGCCATGCGTGTGTCAGCAACGCTTTACGTGCTTCGGAACTGAACCCGCTCACGCTACACTCCAGCTCTCTGTTTGCCATATCACGGAAGAACTCTGCCAGCGGCATAATGTCTTCTTGACAGTCACGCAACGGAGGAACGGTTATCCCGAAGTCGTGCAGGCGGTACAGAAGATCCTGCCGAAAACGCTTTTCATTCACCGATACCTCCAAATCTTCATTGGTAGCAGCGATGATGCGGACATTGAAATTCCGGTCTGCCTTGTCTCCGACCGGGCGATACCGCCTCTCCTGTATGGCACGGAGCAACATCTGTTGGGTTTCCAACGCGAGGTTTCCTACCTCGTCCAGAAACAACGTGCCGCCTTCCGCCTCATGGAAATATCCTTTCTTGGCATTGTCCGCACCTGTAAATGCACCTTTGACGTGTCCGAAGAAAGCCGACGGTGCAAGCTCTTTGGAGAGTGAACCGCAGTCCACCGCCACAAATGGCTTGCCTGCACGTTTGCTCTTGTCATGCAACAGGTGGGCAATATGCTCCTTGCCCGTGCCGTTCTCACCAAATATCATCACGCTCATATCGGTGGCGGCTACCAGCCTTATGCGGTGCATGATTTTCTGAAAGGCGGAACCTTCACGGGCGAATATAGGCATACGGCGTTGTCCTGCCTGACGTTCTTTCAGTATGGAACGGATCAGGGGGACAAGTTTATCCTCCACAAGCTGTTTGGGAATATAGTCTATCGAGCCGAGTTTCATGCTTTCCACGGCGGTATTAACTTCGGCGTAGTCGGTCATAATGATGAAGGGCTGCATCTTTCCCTCCTTTCGCATCCAGCACAAAAGGTCTATGCCACTGCCGTCAGGCAGACGCAGGTCGGCAACCACGATATCATTATCTGTTGCCTGTTGCAGATGTTTCTTCGCGGTTGAGAGGTGGTAAGCCTTCATATTGCGGTAGCCCTCCCGTGACAGCATATTGCAGACATATTCGCAATACACGATGTTGTCTTCCACCACAATTATTTTTGTCTTATTCATCTTCGTATTTTCTCCTTTCCTCTTCTGCCAACCGTATTATTTCCACTCCCTTATCCAGCACGGCAGTCACGGCATGGCTTAACGCTTCACCATCCGGGAGAGCATCGCCACGAAGCAATCCGTAAAGTACATTCAGCGGTTGGTCGGCACGGAGCACCTCCCACGAACTGCGCAGGTGGTGGATCAGGGAATCCAGCTTTTGCAGGTCTTTTTCTTTTGCTGCATCCCGTACCGCCTGCATTTCCTTTTCTGTTTCAGTTATCAACTTTTCCAGCATGACGGCTTCATTGCCATAGGACAATAAGGCGGAAAAGTCCGGTTTCCCGTCCGGTGTCGCTTTTATGGCACACCTGTCGGAAACCTCCATCAGTTCCGATATGGAGAACGGTTTGAACAGGCATCCGGCAAAGCCTTTTGCCAATAGTTCCCCTTTGTTACAACTGCCCGAAGCGGTTGCCACAACCACCGGGATTGTTGGTGAATTGCCCACGTTGGACGAACGCAACAGTTCCAGCAATTCGAAACCGTTTATATCGGGCATATTCAAGTCTGTCAGCAACAGGCTGTATTCTTTCTGGCGTATCATTTCCATCAGTGCCGCAGCATCGGTGCAAGTGTCGCAGTGTATTCCTTCTTGGGAATACATCTCTTTCAGCATCAGAAGTAATACCTCATCATTGTCAATGGCGACAACATCATGGAATTTATTGTTATGATAAACAGGTGTATTGCTTGTATATCCAAGCTGTTCTTCAGCTTCCTGCATAGAAATTTCAACTGTGAAACGACTGCCTTTCCCTTTCTTGCTGTCTAAACGGATTGTTCCGCCAAGCATCGACACAATATTACGCATTATGGCAAGCCCAAGCCCGAAACCCTCCTTTGCGGCGGCATTTGATAGACGTTCAAACGCACCGAACGCTTGTTTCTGTTCCTCTTCTGTCATGCCTGTACCTGTATCTTCAACGACCAGTGTCAGAACTCCATTATCATATTCAGTAATCAAAGAAACACCGCCTTCTTCTGTGAACTTGACAGCGTTTGACAGCAGGTTATTCCCGATTTGTATTATTCGCTCTTTGTCGGTCAATACAATGGCATCGTGTCCAGTCTTCACGGACAAGGACAGCCCTTTGTTCACGGCAACAGGCATGAACTCCGTTTCAAGTGTGTGCGTGATTGCTGAAATCCGGCAGGGTGACAGACGGGGCTGTTCCTTGCCGTTGTCCAGGCGGAAGAAGTCAAGCAAAGTGTTAAGCATATCCCGCATACGGTCGGAGGATTGCAGTATGTTTTGGATATACTGCCCGGACTTATCCTCACACTGTTCTTTCCGTATCAGTCCGGCATAGCCTGTTATTGCTGTCAGCGGTGTGCGCAGTTCATGGGTGATAGTATGTACCGCCTTCTTCCTTGACGTTATCAGTGCCTCGTTCCGTTGTACGGATTGTTCCAGTTGCCTTATCAAATCAGTTGTCTTGTGCTTGTATTGTTTAATGCTTTTTGCATCACGATGTATGATGATGTAGGAAATTAACAACAATAGAAGAACGAATCCCATTAAACCGCCTACTTGCATAAATGACTTTTCACGCATGGCAACTATTTCGTTTTCCCGGCTTTGCAGTTCGGTTTGTACCTTTTCTTCTATTTGGCAAATCAATTCTTGCAGTTGTCTGTTAAGTTCTGCATTACGAGCTGCAAGGCTGTCGGCTTGTTCCGACAATTGGCGATCCTGCACTTTCTGTTCGCTGATTACGTTTCTATTGACCGAATGAAGGATAGTGGTTGATACTGCTGGAGTTACTTCCTTTTTTTTGCCGAATATGCCTAAGAAACCTTTTCGTTTTGGCTTTTTGGACTGTTCCTGCACACTTTTCTGTACAATAACCGGAATTTGATTGGCTATCTTCTTGTTAATAGATTGTTGTTCATCCATTAACCGGACTATCTGGAACATCTGTCGTTCCTTATCCTCTAAAAGACTGCGCACACTATCGATGCGCTCTGCTGGATAGGTGGCCTTGAAACGGCAGAGCATACTGTCCATTGCCATACGCCGTGCATGGTAATGCTCGATATCTTTATCGTTCCATTCCAGTATTGTTTCACCCAATAGAGAAAATTTTATCATTTGAATATTGATATTGTTTATTTCTTTTCGGAGCTCGTCTATTTTTTTATTGCCAAGTTCTAATGCTTCTATCTCCTGCCATTCATAGAGGCTATTATATGCCATACATCCGATAAGAATGGAGATAAGTATATATCCCAACCGTATTGCCTTATAGAAATTTCCTGACCGCTCCATTATTTTAATGACATTGATTTTTGGAACATGAATAAAAGTTTATCTTTTTCGTTCATGCGGATATTATCAGAATAACCGTCTTTTGTTATTTGATACCCACATGGCTTAACCATAAAAATGCCTAAGCCCTTAGTGTACGAACTTACTTCTGAGGCATAGTCTTTACTTGTATTTAATGGAACTTTCCCTTTAATATGACACCACTCATTATTACAACTGATGTCTTCAATCTCAGACATCAGTTTTTGCAAATCTGTAATAGCTTTGGAACTCGCTACTTGGGGTATCTGCAACTCAAAACAGAGCATCGGTTCGAGAATGTCCACACCTGACTGTTGCAAAGCCAGCCTGAAGACATAAGGGGTCAGCTGTCTGAAATCAGCAGGTGTACTTACCGGGCTATAATACTCGGCTTGAGTAAAAGTTACTTTCAGATCTGTCACTTCCCATCCATGTAAACCAGATTGGCAAGACATACGAATCCCTTCAAAAACGGCATTTTGAAAAGAATGGTTCAGATAACCATAGGAGATGTCACTTTCGATTTGCAACCCTGCCCCTAACGGTAAGGGTTCAAGAGTCAGCCCTATTGTGGCCCAGTAAGGGTTGGGTGGTACTTCGATCTGAATAATCTTATTGACCTTTTTTATAGGTCGTTCTTTGTAGATAGTCTTGATCTCATCAAAATGGACCTTTACGGAAAATCGTTCTTCCAGCAATGTCTGTATGATTTCCTTTTGGGTCAAACCATATAACGAGATTTCCAATTCATCACTATATGAGTTTATGGAAAAGGACAAAGACGGGTCTTCAATCCACAATGTATTCAGAGCGGATATCACCTTGCTTCTCTCTTCGGGCTTATTTGGCCGGACGGAGGATTTGAGAGCGGGATGCTGATGAGATAATCCTTGAATCAAACAAGGTTTAGCACCTAAATAATCTCCGATTCGAAAATCTTCTATATCTTCTACAATCGCGATATCATTGGCACCCACTTCATCAACATTTATCTCTCTGCCCTGATAAATAGTCTTTAGATTTTTAATCTTGATGAATTTTTCCGAATCGTTGATTCTTACAACGTCTCGAAGTCTCAGACTTCCGTCAATTATTTTAAGAAAACTTCTTTTATGCCCTTTGGGGTCATGCTCTATCTTATAGAGATAAGCTGAAAGTCTGTTTGAGACTGATGCCGGAGGAAGTATAAAAGAAGAAATGGCGTCCAACAACTCATTGATACCGATATTGAACATTGCTGATCCATGTAGCACCGGATAGACTTTGGCTTTTGCCACAAGAGCGATTATCGTATTCCAATAATCAGCCGGTGAAATTTCGCTATCCGCCAAATATCGTTCTAATATATCGTCGTCATGGTTGCATACAAATTCTTTGTATTCTTCCTTTATATATGTTTGGGAGCAAACCGGATAAACCGATCCATCGACAACAGTTTGCATAAACAGGACATCTTGCGACAGATTTGTTTTTATATCCATATACAAACGCTCCAAATTCACACCGGCACGGTCAATCTTATTGATAAATATAATTGTCGGGATTTGCAGCTTTTGTAAAGTACTGAACAGCAACTTTGTCTGCGCTTGTATGCCTTCCTTTGCGGATAAGATGAGGACTGCTCCATCAAGCATTTTGAATGTCCGCTCCACTTCCGCAATAAAATCCATGTGTCCCGGAGTGTCAATGATATTGCATTTCACTCCATTCCAGATAATAGATGTCGTAGAAGCCCGGACAGTAATTCCTCTACGTTTCTCTATATCCATAGAGTCCGTTATGGTGTCACCATTATCCACACGGCCGCACTTTTCCGTTGCTCCACTGGCAAACAGCAGATTCTCGGTTACGGAAGTTTTTCCTGCATCAATGTGAGCAAGAATTCCTAAATTTATAATATTCATTTGGATTAAGCAATAATATACTACAGTAGATGCATTGTCGAAACGCACCTTTTAATACCTCCTCGTAGCATATGAGAACTACAGGATTACTAACTCGTATTAATATGTATATTATTACTGCCGCATAACGATTACAAAATTACACAAAAAAATATATCTAACAAAAGTGGGAGGATTTTTTAACTTTTTACCATAGACATTTTATTAGGGAAGCGTAGGTTCAACTGGCAAGTACAAATAAGTAGAAATGTTTGAACAACACCGTTTTAGGAAGTTGAAAAATCAAGTTTCTCTCTCGGTATAGCGTTTATTTTGGCCAATATCTTCTTTAGTTTAGCATTTGTGTATTTCCCATTCGTGTTCTATTTAGCTCCTTATTATGAGTATGTAGCAAGTTACTTATCAAATTCAGCCTCTTTGAGGGTCAAATATGGTTTTGCAAATGGTGACTGACAAGACATAAACAAGGTCAGCAGGAATTTTTTTACATAAATGGACATGAATGTATACAACCTAAAATAAGAATAAATTTTAATAAGGGCTGCCCAAAAAGAAAAAAATGCAGTTGCCATCCTATAGATACTTGCAGAAAGGATAAAATTTACTTTTAGACCTTTTGGGATAGCCCTTATTAATACTTCAGATAAAATTCCTTAGGTTATATTTTCAATCCTTTGGACCGGGTTTCCTCCTTGGCATACAGTCCCGGACGCCCGATTATGACATGGTTGGCAACGATACTATCCGCCGGACTGCGTATCTGCGGCGGTGCATTTTCGGGATATTGCGCCTGCCTGTTCCTCACATCTTCCGCTTCCGGCTTGAGCTGTTGCCCTTCATTCTCCTTTTCTGCGACTTCGGGCGTGGGTGGCGCAAGCTCCAGCTGAATTTTTCGGTCAAGGGCGGCAAGTTCGGACTTCAACTGCTTCAGCTCGTCCTCCTTCTTCCACACCTTACCCGCTATCTCCTGTAACTGCGGTATCTCCATCTCCAGCACCTCGTTCTTCGCCTTGTACTGGTCGATGATGGAGGGTATCCTCTCCATCGCGTTGAGGAAGTTGCGGGCGGCGGCCAACGGGTCAGCCATCGCCAGATGCCCGTTGTTGTAGGTGTACTTGTAGTTCCCCTCGACCACGAAGCGGTTGTCGGTGAACTCCAATCCCTCTTTGAGTATCCTTTCGCTCACCACCTTTATCGGAAAACCGTAAAGTTCACCGACCTGCGTGTACAACCCTCCGGTCGTGGCATTCTTGGCTATCTCCTGCAAACGCTTTCCGATGACCTTCTCATCGGCGGAATCCACTCCGTCCACCTTTATTATATTAAGGCGGTTGCCCTCCTTGTCGGTCTGCACCACCGACAGGAAGCGGTTCCAGTCCTCCGTCATGGCATCTATGAAAGCCGTGTTGTTGCGCAACTCGCCGGTCTTTGACTCCAGCTTGAACTCCGAATCACGCTTGCCCTTGTTGAACGACTTGCGTTCCCCTTCGAGCGATGCGATCCGCTTTTCCAGTTTCGCCTTGTCCAACAGGTCGGTATTGCCGGAGAGCAACGCCATGTATTCCGAGAAATTCATGCCCGATTTTTCGTCCATTGCCCCCTCGTCGATGGTACGCGCACCCATCGCACCGCTTTTGAGCTGGCTTATGAAAGTCTGCTTGCAGTGCAGGAGGTTGAACTTGTAGCTGTCCAGTGACTTCTCCACCGCGTAGATGATTACATCCACGTTGTTCCCGGCGAAATGTTTGGCAATCTCATTACCTGCCCTAACTCCGCGTCCGTCACGCTGTTGCAAGTCGGACGGTCGCCACGGCGTATCGAGATGATGGATAGCCACACACCGTTTCTGGGCGTTCACACCCGTTCCGAGCATAGAGGTAGAGCCGAACAGCACACGCACCGTCCCGGCGTTCATGGCGTCTATCACCGCCTTCCGCGCCTTGTCGGTCTTGCACTCCTGAATGAAGCGCACCTCGCTTGGCGGTATACCGTAGTCCTCCGTCAGTTTGCGCTTGATTTCCGAATAGACGTTCCACCCGTCGCCCGGCTGGTATGTCCCCAAATCAGAGAAAACGAACTGCGTGCCTTTCTGGGCGTCGTATTTTTGATAATACTCCGCGATCATCTTGGCACAGTGACTCGCTTTGTTGTCGGGATGATCTTCGTAATTCGGGTCTATCATGCGCATGTCGAGTGCCATTTTCCGGGCATAGTCCGTGGCGATGAGCATCTTCGCCTTTTCTTCCGTTTCCGAAAGCGGCAGCCTGCCCAACAAGGTGGCATCGCCCGTCTTGGCGAACTGCATCAGTTTCTGTATGAAGTCCTCCTGTTCCGGCGTGGGCGGTATATGGTGCAGTATCTCGTTCTTGGCAGGACGGTCAACGCCCACATCCTCCGCCGTGCGGTAGTCCGTGATTTCATTATAGAAGGCGGCAAGCTCCGGCACTTTGATGAAGTAGCGGAAACGCTCCTTCTGGACCACATTGTTCGTCACGTTAAATTCAAAATCCGTCGTCTTCTTGGCAAATATCGCCGCCCAAGCGTCGAAACACCTTATGTCCTGCCGTTCCAGCTCCTTCGGGCGCAGGTACTTGAACAGCAGGTACAATTCAGTCAGTGAGTTGCTGATAGTCGTGCCGGAGAGGAAGGTCGCACCCAAGTCTTTTCCTGTGCGCTCCTGTATGGTGCGTATGGCAAAGAGCATGTTAAGTGCCTTCTGGCTTCCCTCGCTGTTTCCCAATCCCGCCACACGGTCGTGGCGCGTGTTGAAAGTCAGATTCTTGAACTGGTGGCTCTCATCTATGAAGATGTGGTCGATGCCCATCTGCTTGAAATCCACCACGTCGTCCGTGCGTGACTTTATGGCGTGTTCCACCTTCTCCAGCTTCGCTTCAAGGTTGTGCTTGCGCTTCTCCAATCCTTTCAGCATCGCCCGCGACACGTTCTTTCCCTGCTGCCGTAGCACTTCGAGGTTTTCCTCCACCGTGTCAAGCTCTGCTTGCAGGATGCGCTGCTGCAATTCCGGCGACTGCGGTATCTTGCCGAACTGGTCGTGCGACATGATGACGCAATCGTAGTCGTTGTTCTTTATATTATTGAAGAAGCGCACACGGTTGGCGGTCGAAAAGTCCTTCTCCGAAGCGTACAGAATACGTGCGTTGGGATATGCCGCCTGATAGGTGGCTGCAATCTCCGCAACGTTGGCTTTCAGCCCGATAATCATCGGCTTGTGTGCCAAATTCAGACGCTTCATCTCATGCGCGGCGATGCACATTATCAGCGTCTTACCGGTTCCCACCTCGTGGTCGCAAATTCCGCCGCCGTTCTGTTTCAACATCCAGACGCAATCCATCTGTGAGGGATAGACGCTCTTGATACCCCGGCTTGCCAGCCCTTTCAGGTTGAGGTCGGGAAAGGTCTGATGGGAGCCGTCGTAGCGCGGGCGCACGAAACAGTTGAACTTGCGGTTATACATCGTCACAAGCCGCTCCTTGAACTGCGGCGACTGCTCTTCGAGCCATTCGGAGAAGCCGTTTCGTATCTCGTCAATCTTGGCGTTGGCGAGTTGTATTCCCTCGCTGTCGCGCATCTTGATGTCGTTGCCATGCTCGTCCTTGCCGATGGACTTCATCATGTCAGGGCAGGTGTTGTGCAGGGCGTGTTTTAGGAGGTGCATACCGTCATAGTTCCGGTAATACCCCTTCACCAGAAACTCGTCCGTGATTTTCATGGTGCGGTAGCCGCACGCCACCGAAAACTCGTCCATGCTTGCGGAATAGGCGATTTTCACCTCCGTGTCGAACAGCCGGCTCATGTAGGCGGCATAGACACCCGTCGGAATCCAGCGTTCCCCGAAATTGAAGTCCAGATCCTCGAAGGCGATGCGCTGCGGCTCGGCATCTTTCAGAGCCTCCAACGCCTGCTTCACCTCCGGCATACGCTCATTTTCGGGATTGTCACCCATCCATGCCTCTATGCGTTCCGCTTTCTCTATGACATTTCCGGCGATGAAACGGTCTTTGATTTCGTAACCGGTCACGAGCGGATTGTAGTAGATGCGCCCTTGCAGGGCAGTGAGCAAATCCTCCGCCGTGCTGTCGGTTATCTCCCGCATATAGTCGAGATTGACCGTACCATATTTGTTGAGCGACGCAGACAGGGCTTCTTCGGGAGAGCCTACGTTGGCATGGCTCTCCACCGCGAAGGAAACAGGATGCTCGAAGATGTCCGCCTTGACGAACTTTCCGTTTTCCATCCGTTCCAGCGAAAGGATGTCGCGCCCGCCCGCATCCATCATCACTAACTTCACGTTCTGCTTGGCGTTGAGGTTGCCGTAGCGCATGACAAACTCATCGTAACAGGTATTCAGATGCTCTCGCCACGGAACATTTGCCTCGCGCCGGAGCGATTCATAACGGTACAGACGCTCGTAGGCGTCACGCAGCGACACATACAACAACGCCTTTTCCTTCTGGTATCCTTTCAGGTCGAGCGGCTGGAATGTCGCCCCGTATGGCGTGATGTCTTTCAGGTAGCCGATGTTATGACGCCCCCGGTCAGCCACCAGCGACCCTTCGCGCAGGTGCATCTCCGGCGTGCGGTGGTAGGCACGCGGAGAAAGGTCCACGACTTCCTCCTTCGGCTTTTCCGCTTCGATGTCGGGGAAAAGGAAAGTCCCCACCGCTTCCGATGGGGTATCTGTAACGGCAGGTGCGGCGACTGCCTCCGGCTGTGTTTCCTCCTGTCGTGGCTGCTCACGGGAAGTTTCCGGCACGGCTTTCACTTCCGTCTTTTCCGCCACTTGTTTCTCGTTATGCTGCCTTGCCAGTTCCCGAAGTTCTTTCCTACGCTCCGGCGTCAAACCCATCATCATTTCATAGAAACCGTTGATGGGAGGATTGGTATCCCAGTCCAGTGTGGCATAGATGTCGTCCGGGTCGGCAGGCTTGGCGGTGTTCTCCGCTTTCACCTCCTTATTCTCCATTGCGGGTTTTGCAGTTGGAGCTGTCGGTGTAACCGTGACTTTCGGTTTGGGCGGAGTGGACTTTGCCGTAACTGCCTTTTTCACCGTCTTTTTCTTTTTGGAGGTTTTCGGTTGGCTGACCTCTTCCGTCATCCCCCAGAGGTCAAGCAGGGTGAGCTGCACGCCTGCGGAATATTGCGGGCGCGGTTCTATCTCCGGCTTTTCATCTGCGGGTTGCGGCTTTTCTGTCGGAGTTTCCACCGTCTGCGCCGAGGATACTGTTTCCAATTTTATGGCAGGACGCTCTACTTTATTTTGAACGGCAACTTTTTCTTCCGTTCCTGCCTGCCGGATTGAACCCGAATACAAGCGCATGGCAAGCCTGTAATGGAAATCCTCGTCGAGCATACGGCGCAAATCCCCGGCGATGCCTGCTGCCTTGCCCTCGTGCAGATAGACCATAGCGGGCTTCCCGTAGGGGTCGGTGTCAAGTTTCGCCGTCGTATGCACGATGCGTTCCGGGTGGTGGATGAAATAGGCGTTGTCGGTCAGGTCGGTTTTCGTGTCCGTCTGTATCACGGTCATCAGCCGCTCGTCCTGCGACATTTCCTTCTTGCTGAGGTTCTTTTGCAGGACAATCAGGTCGCTGCCCACCTCCGTCCCCGCGTTGTCCGTGAACAGGTTGTTGGGCAGGCGTATCGCGGATACCAGATTGGCCTGACTGAACAGCTCGTTACGCACGGAGGTCTTGGTGCTATTCAATACCCCTTGCGAGGTGATGAACGCCACGATACCGCCGTCACGCACGGCATCCAGTCCTTTGAGAAAGAAATAGTTGTGGATGGTTTTCTGGGCGGAGCGTCTGCCGAAAGAGTCGCTCCGCTGAAACTCCGCGTCGAACACGGCAATGTCACCGAACGGAATGTTGGACACCGCCAAGTCGAAATAATTGTTGAACGGTCTTTCGATTTTCTCAAAACCGCAGGTGCGCATTTTCTGGTCGGGATAGAGATGCCTCAAGATTGTACCCGTGAGCAGATCCTTCTCGAAAGCCATCACATCCGCATTGGGGCTGTGCCGCAGCATGGAATCCACGAACACGCCGACACCTGCCGACGGTTCGAGCATACGGGCGGGGCGGACGCTGTAATCTGCCAGCACGTCCGCGATGGTGTCGGTTATCTCTTTGGGGGTGTAGAAAGCGGTCAGCACGGACGCTTTCAGCGAATCCACAAACCGCTTGTACTCTGTTTCGTCCTTGCTGTTCTCACGGATAAGCCTGTGCAGCTCCACCGTCGGGGCGAACAGTTCGAGGTCGGATTTCGCCCACCGGACGGCATCCGTCAGTTCCTTTGCAGGGTTGAGGATACATTTCAGACCGCCGAAACCGCAGTACCTTTGAAGTATGGCACGCTCTTCGGTTGTCGCTGTCCTATTTTCCCTGTCAAGGATGAATGCCGTCCGTATCGCCTCGATGTTGTCCCGCAGTTTCTGTTTGCGGTTAAACGCCATATTCGTCTAAGTAAAGGACGGTTGCTCCCGTCAGCTCCGTGTAGAGCAGGTCGTAATCGGAAGACAGGGCGAAATTGTCATCCGAGAGGTCATAGACGGAGAACACGTTGCCGACAAGCGGCAGCAGTTTCAGGACAAAGGCTTCACGCTTCTCTTCCGGCACTTCATCGGCAAACTCGTTTTCCACGACTTCGCGGAGGATGGCGTAACGGGAATAATGCAGCCCGCGCAGCAGCGTGTCCATCGCCAGTTCCTGCGCACCATCGGCGGGATAGCCTTCAAGCCGTGCCCTCTCATACGTTTCGGCGGCACGGTCGGCCCGTTCCCGTATGAAAGCGGTGTCGTCAGCCTGTTCAAACTTGTTCGTGCGGAGATAGTCCAGCAGGTACAGACCGTAATAGGAAAAGTCGGTCTGACCCTCGTTTTTCTTCTTGTTGTTCATTACTTTGGAGTTTAGTGGATTGATATTTAACGGGATAATCGGTTGGAAAAAGGAAGAAAAAGGCACTCGGTATCCCTCCGAGTGCCACCACTAAATCCAAAGTATGAGTGTAATCCGGTATCGAAGAACAATTCATTACTCTGAACAAGTGGCAAAGTTAATACTATTTCTTCCGTCCTGAAAATTTCTTGTCCTTTTTAGCCTCCGGGAACACAAAAGTCGTGTTATATTCCCCGTCAAAGGCGACAACAGCATCGAAACTCTTGCCCTGTTTGCTCTTGAACCCTTTGAGCAGCTTGGTATGCCCTTCGGTGAGCAGGTCTTTGATTTCATCGTCGGACAGGGTGCGTCCCGCTTTCAGCCGGAACACGGGCAGTCCGCACTCCGTGTTGTCGCAGCGTACCACCTTGCCGTAGAACCGCATCCTGCCCGTGCCGCACTTGGGACACGCGCAGCCGGAGTCACGGCTGCCGAAGAGCTTGTCGCACGAGATCAGTTCGGAGGTTATCTCACGTGTGTACGCCTCTATCTCCTTGCGGAAGGTGTCGTCGGACAGTTCCCCGCGCTCGATACGCGCCAGCTCCTTTTCCCATTCGCCCGTCATGGCAACATCGGCGATGCGCATCGTCTTGACGACGGAATTGAGGGCAAGTCCTTTTTCGGTGGGAACAAGCGACTTCTTGCAGCGTTCCATGTAACCGCGCTTGAAAAGCGTTTCGATGATGGAGGCGCGTGTGGCGGGAGTACCGATGCCACAGTCCTTCATCGCCTGCCGCAGTGCGTCGTCCTCAATTTCCTTGCCCGCCGTTTCCATTGCCGAGAGCAGGGTGGCTTCGGTATGCAGCGGCTTGGGTTTGGTCTTTCCTTCGGTAATGGACGAGCCTTTCGGTGTCAGCGTGTCGCCTTCCTGCCAGCCGGGGATGGTAATTTCCTCTTTTTCCTCGCCATAGACGGCACGCCATCCGGTTTGCTTCACGACGCTGCCTTTTACGGTAAACTCCACTCCGGCACATTCCGCCGTGACAGTGGTCACATCCTTGACGCATTTCTCAGAGAATGCCTCGACCATGCGCCCGGCAATCATCTGATAGATGGTATTGTCCTCTTTGGAGAGGAAGAGCGGTTTCTCACCCGTGACGAGCAGGGCATGGTGGTCTGTCACCTTGCCGTCGTCCACGCTGCGGCGTGTCGGGGCGGCTTTTGCCCGCACCTTGTCTTTCCATTCGGGCTGTGTGCCGATGAAAGCGAGCAGTTTGGGAATTTCGGCAAACACGTCTTCGGGGATGTAGCGGCTTCCCGTTCTCGGATAGGTTATCAACTTCTTTTCGTAGAGTTTCTGCGCGATTTCAAGCGTCTGTTCCGCCGTGAAGCCGTGCTTGGCGTTGGCTTCTTTCTGGA
>OBCT01000481.1_pt1 | contig 18410 bp, 13 predicted proteins | sample 1495981 | NCBI WGS metagenome assembly OBCT01 (sample SAMN04168658, study PRJEB22393) | human gut metagenome | biome: human gut microbiome; feature: stool | host: Homo sapiens | collected 2014-03-24
CTGGATGGTCTGTACACGGTGCGGGAGCTCATCGGCACCGGCGGCATGGCCAATGTCTACAAGGCCGTTGTAGGGCCGGGCGGCCCAGTGCCGGAGGGCACGGTCGTGGCCGTTAAGGTGCTGCGGCAGGAGCTCATGCACGACCCCGACCTTGTGCGCCGTTTCAAGAACGAGTCCAAGGCCATCTCGCTGCTCAACCACCCCAACATCGTCAAGGTGTATGATGTCTCGGTGAGCGACCATCTGCAGTATATCGTCATGGAATATGTGGACGGTATGACCCTGCGCGAGTATCTGAACGAGCGGGGCGGCAAGCTGACCAGCCGGGAGACCGTTCACTTTATCTCTCAGATCCTGAAAGCGCTGGACCATGCCCACCACAACGGCGTGGTGCACCGGGACATCAAGCCCCAGAACATCATGCTGCTGGACAACGGCCAGCTGCGGATGATGGATTTCGGCATTGCCCGCATCTCCCGGGCTGAGAACCAGCTCTCGGGCGGCAAGGCCATGGGCAGCGTCCACTATATCAGCCCGGAGCAGGCCAAGGGCGATGAGACCGACTTCACCAGTGACCTCTATTCGGTGGGCGTGATGATGTACGAGATGCTCTCGGGGCATCTGCCCTTCGATGCCGATGACGTGGTGGAGGTGGCCATCAAGCAGATCTCGGATCAGCCCAGGAGCCTGCGGGAACTGGCTCCCTGGGTGCCGGTGGGGCTGGTGGAGATCACCGAGCGCGCCATGGCAAAGCGGCCCGAAAACCGCTACAAGAGCGCCGCTGAGATGCTGGAAGCCCTCAACGCCTATGTAGAGAACCCGGCCATCGTGTTCAACTACACCTATCTCCCCGATGAAATTCCTGAAAAGGTGGTGGAACCCCCTATGCCCAGAAAAGAATCCCGTCCGGAGCGCGGCAGTGCCCCGGCAAAAGGCAGAAAAAAGAAAAAGCGCACCGTGTTCCTGCCGGTGCTGTTTGGCATCACCGTGGCCTTTGCACTGGCCTGCGCGGCCCTGTGCTGGATGATCCTGAATGATTCCAGCTCCCTGATGGGGGAAAAGGCTGATGTGGTGCTGGCAGATTACAGCGGCATGACCCAGGATGAGGTCAACGCTTCCCAGCAGGTGGCATCCGGCCAGATCGTCATCAACTGGGAGCAGGCTTACAGCAACGATTACGCCGCCGGTTACGTCTACCGGCAGTCCCCGGTGGCGGGCCGCACCGTCCGCGAGGGCCAGAGCGTGACCCTGACCGTCAGCCTGGGCATCCAGTATGTCACCGTGCCGGATGTCTCCAACTATGTGCAGGCAGATGGTGAGCAGCAGCTCAAGGATCTGGGGGTCTCTGTTTTGATCACCCAGGCGGTGGAACCCAGCGTGGCCGCAGGCTCCATCATCCGCACCGAACCTGCTGCGGGCAGTCAGGTGGCCGCAGGCTCCACAGTGGTGGTCTATGTCAGCCGCCCGCAGGTCAACACCACGGCCAAGGTGCCTGCCCTGACCGGTCTCAAGAGCGTGAACGATGCCCGCTCCGTGCTGGTGCAGAACAAGCTGGGCCTTGGCAGCACCACCGAGCAGTACAGCGACCAGCCCGCCGGTACCATCATCGGCCAGAGCCCGGCGGCAGGATCTACCGTCAAGGTGAACAGCCGTGTCAGCATTACCGTGAGCGCAGGCCCCGAGCCGGTGCCTGAGACCCCGGCTGAACAGCCGGGCAGCTCCTCCAGCGATTGGTGGAGCGGCCTGATCGGGGGCAGCTCTTCCAGCAGCGGCGATTCTTCCAGCAGTGAGAGCACCGGCCTGGGCGACTGGTGGAGCGCGCTGCTGTCCTGAGGGAGGAACGGATGAAGGGATATATCGTAAAAGGAATTGGCGGATTTTACTACGTCAAGACCGAAGAGGGTGTGATCGAGTGCAAGCCCCGGGGCATCTTCCGCAAACAGAAGATCACCCCCGTGGCGGGCGATGAGGTGACGCTGGAGACCGAGAACGGCGCGGCAGTCATTGCCGAGATCGCACCCCGCAAAAACGTGTTTGTCCGGCCGCCTGTGGCCAATCTGGATGTGCTGTTCCTTGTGGCCAGCACCACCCAGCCCACCCCCAGCACACTGGTGCTGGACAAGCTCTCGGCCATCGCCGTGGACAAGGGGGTGCAGCCCGTCATCGTCTGCACCAAGGCTGACCTTGGTGAGGTGGAGTTCCTGCGCAGCGCCTATGAAAGATCCACTCTGCCCTTCATTGCCATCCGCTACGACAGCGGGGAAGGGCTGGACGAGGTCAGGCAGTGGATCAGCGGGCGGCTCTGCGCCTTCTGCGGCAACTCCGGTGTTGGCAAATCGACCCTGCTCAACGCCCTGCTGCCTCAGGCCGAGCGGGAGACCAGTGCCATCAGCCAGAAGCTGGGGCGCGGCCGCCATACTACCCGCGAGGTGACCATCTTTGAGGCCTTTGGAGGCCGCATTGCGGATACCCCCGGCTTCGCCAGTCTGGAAGCCAACCGCGCCGGGTTCATCCCCAAGGAGAATCTGGAGCACGCCTTCCCGGAGTTCGGGCCCTACCTTGGGCAGTGTCAGTTCACGGGCTGCTCCCACCGCACGGAAAAGGGCTGTGCCATCCGTGCCGCTCTGGCCGAGGGAAAGCTCTCCCAGACCCGGTACGACAGCTACTGTGCCATGTATGAGGAAGTCAAGGATGTCAAGGACTGGCAGAGGAGGGGAATGTGATGCGCTGCGTGATCCTCTCGGCCTGCCCGGTCTCGCCGGAGCTGAAGCGTCTGCTCCGCCCCGATGACTTCATCATCGCCTGTGATGCTGGCTACCGCAACTGCGCGCCGCTGGGCTGCAAGCCCAATATCATCTTGGGAGACTTCGATACCGCGCCCTGTCCGGTGCAGCAGAACGACGATATCATCGTCCTGCCTCACGTCAAGGACGACACCGACACCGAATATGCCGCCAAGCTTGCCAGTGAGAAGGGCTTTACCGAGGTGCTTCTTCTGGGGGCGCTGGGCGGCAGGCGGATCGAGCATACCCTCTCGAATCTTGCCACCGGCCTTGGGCTGGAAGAACGGGGGGTGCGGGCAACGCTTCAGGATGAGCGCAGCCGCGTCACCTTTGTCCGCCCCGGCGAGACCCGCGCCTACCCGAAGGAGGAGTTCTTCTACTTCTCCGCTTTCCCCATGGAGGGCAGGGCGGAGGGCGTGTGTGAGCGCGGTTCCTATTATGAGCTCACCGATGATGTGCTGGTGGCCGGTTACCCGCTGGGAGTCAGCAATGAGTATGCCGAAGGCTCAGACTGCATCACCATCTCCACCCGCAAGGGGGCGCTGGTGGTCGTGGAAACGGTGCCGGATACACCGATCCTGACCGGGAACAAGGCCTGAGCCGCACACTTTGCCGTCCTGCCGCTTATATTGTGGTATCACACCACGAAAGGCGGGAGAGCGATGCAGGTGGTCGTTATCAAAAGCCCGAAGTGTCTGCGCGGCGTTCTGCGCAGGCTGTTCGGCATCAAAAAGGGATAAGAAAAATACCGGGGCAGGCGGCTGCTCCGGTATTTTTTGTGGCACATCATTCTTTTGTGGTATAGGTCAGATCCAGCACCGGGCCAAAGGGGTCAAAGATGAGGTTCTGGATGCCGGGTGCGATCAGCAGGCGCTTCTGCTGGGCAAACAGAGGGACCGCCACGGCATCGCTGAGCAGCTGGCGCTCACAATCGCCCAGCAGGCGGCAGCGGGAGCTTCCGGTGGCCTGGGTGCTGGCCTGCAGCTGGGTGGCATACAGGGAATCTGCATAGCCGGTCAGGCCGCCGCCCGCTGCGGTGAACTGGTTCAGCATGTTGTACACACTGCCGCCCTCGGCGCTGATGGGGGCCAAGGCGATGGTGTAGTCCCCCTCGGCCAGCCGTTTCGCAAAGGTCTCCTCGTCCACTTCCTCTACGGAGAAGAAGAGGGAAAACTCCTTCTGCCACACGCCATTGATCTCCTCGGCGGCGCTGGTCACGCCGGAACCGGCAGGCACCATCAGGCTGACCTTGTTGAAGTCGGAGGTGGTCAGCGTCTGCCGCGCCGTGAGGTAGAGCGCTCGGGCATCCACCGCGGCGGGAGTCACATCCCCGGCGGTATCCCGGTAGTTCATGCCGTCCACAGTCAGGCCATCCGGTACCAGACCGTTGGCGGCGGCATAGAGCCCGCCGTCCGGCACCTCGGCTGCACCCCGCGCGGCGGAGGCCAGTGCCTGCCGCAGCTCGGTGGAAGCAAACACGCTGCTGCAGTTGAACAGCAGGCTCCATGTGGTATCGGAGTAGGAGAGGGAAGTCAGGGTGGTGGGCGCGGCGGTGTCATCCGGGGCGGCAGAGCACTTCTCGTTGGCAATCAGCTCTGCGGCGGACTGCCCGGCGCTGTTGGTGTTCTGCACCAGCCGCAGGCTGTCGATGAGGCTGTCCGAGGGGGCACGCCGCAGGAACAGGCCGCTGGCTGTCCAGTTGTAGATGTAAAAGCTGCCGCTGGAAAGGGTGGACGAGGCATTCAGACCGTAGGTGCCCCGGGTGGAATTGAAAAATTCCTCATCGCAGGGCATGGCACCGGGCAGGGTGAGCTTCTCGAGGAAGTTGTCATCGGCACTGCTCAGGTGGAACACCAGCGTCAGCGGCCCGGAGGCCGTGACTCCCAGCGCGCTCTCGGGCATTTGCCCGGCCAGCACGGCGGCGCTGTTTTCAAGGGCCGCAAACTCCACCGCGTAGGGGGAGTTGGTCTCCGCCCGGAACAAGCGCCGGAAAGCGAACACAAAATCCTCGGCGGTGATGGCGTAGTCAGTGGCGTTGCCCTTGGCGGCGGTGTAAGTCAGGCCATCCTTGAGGTAGAAGGTGTAGGTGAGGCCGTCGGAGGACTTCTCCCACCGCTCGCAGAGGGCAGGCTCATATTTGCCGCTGGGATCTTTGCGGACAAGGCCGCTGTACAGGTTCTCGCAGGCGATGACATCCGCAGAAGCCGAGGCCACCTGCGGGTCAAGGTTGGCCGGGATGCTGTCCACGAACCAGGTGAAGCTGTTGGAGCCCGAACCACAGCCGGTCAGGGCAAAAACAAACGCAATGGTCAGCACCACTGCGGAAAAGCGGATCAGGGAATGTTTCAAGAAAATGCGCTCCTTGTAAAATGATACGATTAAAGTATAGCGGAAACGGTCGGAAAAGACAATCGACATTTTGTGAATTCAGATAGGATTTCGGTGCATCCGGGGCCAGAACAAGGTTTGGCGTTGCCAATTGGCTGGAAAAGGTGTAAAATGGAGCAGTGAATCAATTTCAGCCTGAATTTTCATAGAGGAGGTTCTTTCTTTATGCAGAAAGATCAGCAGAAGCTTGCAGAACTCATCCGGGGCAAAAAGGTGGCATTCATCGGTGCCGGTGTCAGCCACAAGACCCTTATCAAGGAGTTTGTGGAGCTGGGGGCCCATGTGACCCTGTGCGACCAGAAAAAGAGCGTGGAGGAGTTTGGCGATTATGCCGCTACCATCCGGGAACTGGGCATTGACCTGAGCTTGGGCGAACACTATCTGGACGGCTTCAAGGGCCAGGATATCATCATGCGCACCCCCGGCTTTGTGGGCTACTTTGAAAAGCCCCTGCAGGATGCCATGGCGGCGGGCACCATGGTCACCAGCGAGGTCGAGCTTTTCTTCGATTTCTGCCCCTGCGAGATCGTGGCCGTGACCGGCTCTGACGGCAAGACCACCACCACCACCCTTATCTCCAAGTTCTACGAGGCTGCAGGCCGCAGGGTGCATCTGGGCGGCAACATCGGCGCAGCCCTGCTGCCCATGCTGCCCGAGGTGAGCCCCGACGACGTGGCCGTGGTGGAGCTGTCCAGCTTCCAGCTCATCAGCATGCACCAGAGCCCGAACATCGCCGTCGTCACCAACGTCACCCCCAACCACCTCGATCACCATAAGGATATGCAGGAGTACATCGACGCAAAACGCAACATCCTGCTCTACCAGAACCCGCCCTGCCGTGCCGTGCTGGGCTACGAGAACGAGATCAGCCGCTCCATGCAGAAGGACTGCAAGGGCAGGCAGGTCTGGTTCACCCGCCTGCACGATACCGACAACGGGGCCTTCCTGCGCAAAGAGGACAACATGCTCTGCATGGCCGAGGACGGCGTGGTAACCCCCTTCCTGGCCCAGAAGGACATCAAGCTGCGGGGCCTGCACAATATCGAGAATCTGCTGGCCGCCGCCGCCGCAGTCTGGGGTGAGGTTCCCGTAGAGGCCATCCAGAAGGTGGGCAGCACCTTTACCGGCGTGGAGCACCGCATTGAGCCGGTGCGCACGCTGGACGGCGTGCTCTACTACAACGATTCCATCGGCACCAGCCCCACCCGCACCATTGCGGGCCTGCGCAGCTTTGACCAGAAGGTCATCCTCATTGCGGGCGGCTATGATAAGCACATCCCCTATGAGCCGCTGGCCCCCGAGATCGTGGCTCACGTCAAGGATCTGGTGCTGATGGGTGCTACCGGCCCCCGCATTGAAAAGGCTCTGCGGGAAGACCCCGGCTTCAACGAGGCCGCACTGCCCATCCAGCACGCGGACAATATGCAGCACGCTGTGGAGCTGGCCCGTGCCGCCGCAAAGCCCGGTGACATCATCATCCTGTCCCCGGCCAGCGCATCGTTTGACCTGTACCCCAACTTTGAGGTGCGCGGCCGCGAGTTCAAGAACATCGTCAACGCACTGAAATGATCACGCAGGTCAGAACGCCCCGCCAGAGGCAGCGGTTCCGCAGCGCCTGCCGCGGAAAGCTCTGCCTTGAGGTCACGATGCCGCAGGCGCTGGAGCTTTTCGGCAAAAGCCAGCCGGGCCGGTTCTTCGCCGGGCCAACGCTGGCGCTGGATGTGGGCAGCAGTACCGCCTGGCTGGCGGGCCACGCCAACCCGGACGAACTGGCCAGCTTCCTGCATTTCTGCGGCTGTAAGGCGGTCATCCTGGACGAGGCCGAGTGCCCGCCGCCCACCGGCTGGGCCCGGGCAAAGTCCCATTTTGTCTTTGGCCTGGCACCCGGAAAGCAGCTGCCGGAACCCGCTGTGGAAGAAACGCTCTGGGCCTCCCTGCATTTTGACCCGGAGCCCCCGGCGGGCCCCGTTGCGCAGATGCTGTTTCCGGACCGCCCCACGCGGAGGGATGATTTTTACTCTGAGCTCTGCTCAAAGCGCGCCCGCGGCAGGGCTGTGGTCTGGGCTCTGGAACAGGGCGGGGAACTTGCCTGCACCGTGGGCGCTTACGCCATTGGAACGGAGCAGGCTTACATGGCCTGCGGCGAGACTGCGGAGCCATTGCGGGGGCGCGGCATCGGCGGGCGGCTTATCGTCCGGCTGGCCAACACCCTCTCGGCGCAGGGCCTGCAGCCCCTTTTCCTCTGCTCCCCGGAACGGGTGCACTTTTATACCCGCCTCGGCTTTGAAAAGCTGGGAGAGTATGCCCGATATGAAAATAAAGATCAAGGATAGATTATGTCAATGCTGAACCACTTTTTTGATTACAAACCCGAAGTCCTGGCGCTGGACGAAAAAGCCATGGAACTCTGCCAGCCCTATTTCCGTCACATGGAGGAGATCCGGGACTACAACCAGCTGAAAATGCTCAAGGCCTTTGCCGATACTCAGATGTCCTCCACCGATATGCTGGGCACCACCGGCTATGGCCTGTGGGATACCGGTCGCGCCAAGCTCGAGCAGATCTTTGCCGAGGTGATGGGCGCGGAGGATGCCCTTGTGCGCAGTCAGTTCCAGAGCGGCACCCATACGCTGGCGGTGGCCCTGTTCGGCCTGCTGCGGGCAGGGGATACCCTGCTGGCTGCTACCGGCCGCCCCTACGATACGCTGGAGGGCGTGATCGGTCTGGACGGCAAGGGCAAGGGCACCGGCACCCTGATGGACTACGGCATCCGGTACGACGAAGCCCCCCTCAAGGCCGACTTCACCCCGGATTACGCGCTGATCGCTCAAAAGGCCCCGGGGGCAAAGGTCTGCCATATCCAGCGCAGCCGCGGTTACCTGCAGCGCAATGCCTTTGATCTGGATACCATTCAGAAGATTGCCGACACGGCCCGTGCCGCCAACCCCGAGATCATCATCTTTGTGGACAACTGCTATGGTGAGTTCACCCAGATGAAGGAGCCCTGCCAGGCCGGTGCGGACCTTGTGGTGGGCAGTCTCATCAAGAACCCGGGCGGCGGCATCGCCCCCACAGGCGGCTATATCGCTGGCCGGAAGGATCTGGTGGAGCTGTGTGCCTACCGCCTGAACGCCCCCGGGCTGGGCAAGGAGCTGGGCTGTACGCTGGAAACGCCCCGTGATATGTATCTTGGCTTCTACTATGCCCCCGGCGTGGTGTGTGAGGCCATCAAGACCGCCATCTATGCCCAGTGCCTGCTGGAGCTGGTGGGCAAAAAACCCATCCCGCGCTACTGCGAAGACCACAACGATATCGTGACCTGCTTTGATGCAGATACCGCCGATGCCCTCATCGGCTTCTGCCGCGGCATTCAGGCCGCCAGCCCCGTGGACAGCTATGCCGCACCGGAACCCTCTCCGGAACCGGGCTATACCGATGAGGTCATCATGGCAAGCGGCAGCTTTACCCAGGGCAGCACCATTGAGCTCTCCTGCGACGGCCCCCTGCGTGAGCCTTACACCTGTTACCTGCAGGGCGGCCTGAACTTTGCCGCAAGCCGTGCCGGTGTTCTGCTGGCCGTGCAGAATGCTTATTTCAAGGATTGAACTTTTCAGAAAGAAAGCGTGAATCAAATGAATCGTGTTACTCCCATTGATGCCCGGATGCTGGAACGCTTTGAGCAGGGCTATGCTGCCCGCCCGGAGCTGAATGTGATGTCCAATGCAGTTTCCCGCACGGCTCTGCCGGACGCGGCCTTTGTGCCCGCCGCCGCTGCCAAGCTGCGGATGGACTTCTCTGTGCTGGTCAAGACCAATAACATCACCAACCAGAAGCAGAGCGGCCGCTGCTGGATGTTCTCCACCCTGAACGTCCTGCGCCAGCGGGTGATCGCCAAGTGTGATCTGGAGGATTTCTCCTTCTCTCCCACCTATCTGGCGTTCTACGATAAGCTGGAAAAGGCAAATCTCTTCCTTGAGAACATCCTCCACTTTGCGGATCAGGATCTGACCGACCGTGAGACCTACACCCTGCTGGGCAACCCGCTGCCCGACGGCGGCCAGTGGGATATGGCCATCAGCCTGATCAAAAAGTACGGCGTGGTGCCCTCTTGGGTCATGCCGGAAACTGTCCACTCCACCGGCACGGCCAAGTATCTGCCCATCCTGAACCGCAAGCTGCGGGAGGATGCGCTGGAACTGCGAGCCATGGCAAAAGAGGGAAAGGACACGGCCGCCCGCCGCGAGGAGATGCTGGCGGAGATTTACAACGCCCTGTGCATCCTCTACGGCCAGCCTCCCAGGAGCTTTGACTTTGAGTATACCGACAAGGATGAGCACTACCACTGTGACCGGAACCTGACCCCGCACACCTTTCTTGAGAAATATGTGGGCAATGATCTGGATGATTACGTCGTCATCATCTCCTCGCCCATCCATGCGCTGAACCGCACCTACTGCCAGCCCTTTATGGGTGACGTGGTGGAGGAGAATATGTTCTGGCTGAACCTCTCGCAGGAGGAGCTGGAGGATCTGACCATCCGTCAGCTGCAGGCAGGGGAGGGGGTCATGTTCAGCTGCGACTGCCACCCCGACGGCGACCGCGCCAACGGCTATTGGGACCCCGACTGCTTCCAGTACGGCGAGGTGCTGGGCGGCCTGACCTTTGGCATGACCAAGGCCGAACGGCTGCTCACCCGTGAAAGCACCATGAACCACTGCATGATGTTCTGCGGTGTCAATCTGGACGAGAACGGCAAGGCTGACCGCTGGAAGATCGAGAACAGCTGGGGCGATGCCTCCGGCCAGAAGGGCTACTACATCGGCAGCGAGAAGTGGTTCAAGGCCAATGTCTACCAGATCACCGTCCGCAAGAGCCTGCTGAGCGATGCCCAGCGCGCCCTGCTGGATCAGGAGCCCCTGCCCATGAAGCTGTGGGACCCGCTGGCTTGAATTTAAATAAGATGCTATAAAGAAATCCCCTCGTCATAGGCGGGGGGATTTCTCTGTTATGCGGATAATAGAGGGAGCTTTAATGTGAAGCAGCTGCCTTTGCCCACTTCACTTTCCAATAGGATTTCTCCGTGGTGCAGGTGGGCAAGCTCCTGCGCAATGGTCAGTCCCAGACCTGTGGAGTCGTGCTTGGAAGAGGTGGTGGTGTGGAAATACCGGTCAAATACGGCGGCCTGATCCTCCGGCGCAATGCCACAGCCCGTGTCCCGGACGCTCACCAGAGCAGCACCGGCCTCCACCCGGCTGTTGACGGTGATGCTCCCTCCTGCAGGGGTGTAGTGAATGGCATTTGTCAACAGGTTCTGCAGGATCTGCTGCAGCCGGATCTGGTCGCCCCACACCGGCAGCTCCGGAGCCGGGGGAGCCTGAAGCACCACGCCCTTCTTCTCAGCCTCCTCCCGGCAGCTGTCACAGACCGCAGCGATGACCTCCCCCAGAGATACCCGGTCCTCGTTGAGCATCACCTGTTTCTGCTCCAGCTTTGCAGCCAGAAACAGATCCTCCGTCAGGCGGCGGAGAAAGGCCGTCCGCTGCTGTAAGGCGGGCAGCAGGGCCGGCAGGGCCTCCGGTGCAGCCTCCAGTGTGTCCAGTCCACTGCTGACCGCAAACAGGGGACTGCGCAGGTCGTGGAAAATGTTCAGCATCATGCTTTTCCGGGCCTCGGTCTCCTCCGTCAGAGCCTTTGTCCGCTGAATGACCCGGGCATCCAGCTCCCGGGCCAGCTGCTCCGCCCGGTCAAATTGCAGGGCATACCGGCGGCAGACGTAGGCCATGCAGCCCAGAGTAAAAGGCGCGTCGTAGATCCGGGCACACCGGAACAGGTAGAAAAACACGCTCTCCTGAAAAAACGGTACGTGTATGCCCGGCAGGACCACCCATACCCGGAAGCCAATGGTGATGGCACAGGGAAATAGCATCAGCAGGGCAGCATCGGAGCCCCGGGCATACATTGCCATCAGTATGCCCAGACAGTAGCCCATGCCCAAAAGCAGCCCCACCGCCCGTACACGGCTGAGGGGAACCAGCGTCAGAACAAGATACCCCAGCGTCAGAAGCAGGGAATGGAGCCGCTGCCCGTGAGACACCGGCACAGCCCCTGTCAAGGCGGCACACAGCAGGATACCTGCCAGAACCGTGACGGTAAAGAATCCCCGGCGGAAAAAGACGCTCCAGCCGGAACTTCCCACCGGAGCCAGAATGATCACCAGAGCCCAGAGGGTCAGCACCGTCAGATACAGCAGAAAATACCCCAGTTCCTTCTGAGGCTTGTATCGGTACAGGGCCAGCACCACCGCCCCCAGAGTGCAGAATACCGCAATGGCCATCCACTGCAGCACCGTGCGGAAGGTCAGGGCAGCCACTCCTTTTTCCGGGAACAGGGCAGCCCATGCCATCAATTGCGCTTCGGGGTCCATGCCGGGGACCCCAAAATCCGCCAGCGCCGGCAGTCGCTGGTTGAACCAGATCCCTGCCAACCCAATGGTCAGTGCCAGTGCCCCGGCAGCAGCCGGAAGCAGAAATCGCTTTTTTATCATAAAAAGACCCCCTGCAAAACTTTGGAGAACCGGTTGAGAACAGCCCGGAAATACGGTATACTAGATAAAGATATTATAGCAAATTCACGCCGAAAAGGGGAGGGCAAACCGCATGATCCGCATTCTTCTGGTGGAAGATGATCCGGTGATCCGGGACACTACCAGCTATTTCTTGAAATGTCAGCAGAATTTTGAGGTGGTCTGTGCTGACACCGGCGGCGAAGCGCTGAGCCACGCCCGGGAAAAGTTCGATGTGATCCTGATGGATATCCTTCTGCCGGACACCAACGGCATGGATCTGTGTCAGCGCCTGCGCAGCTGGCACCACTGCCCCATCATTTTTACTTCCTGTCTGGACGATACAGACACAGTGGTACGGGCACTGGAATTGGGCTGCGATGATTTCCTGACCAAGCCCTACAACCACAAAGTTCTGCTGGCCCGCATCATGGCAAACATCCGCCGTGTCCAGATGGATGCCGCAGAGCCCAGCGTCAGCGGCTACCACTGTGCGGCCTTTACGCTGGATTCCAACAGCCATTGCGTGGAAAAGGATGGCCGGAGCATCCATCTGGCCGACATGGAGTACCGCATCCTGACCCTCTTCATCCGGCATCCCAACACCTTCTTTACCGCAAACGAGCTTTACCGGAAGATCTGGGGGAAGGAGAGCCTGGGGGATGTCCGCACTGTGCAGGTGCATATCCATAACCTCCGCAGTAAGATCGAGCCCGACCCCGCCAAGCCCATCTACCTCAAAAATGTCTGGGGCAAAGGCTATATTTTCCGCCCGGAAGGGGAGACGGAGGCCTGAAATGGTTTTGCTGTCTTAAATATCGTTAACCCTCAAAGCGCCCACTTCTTAAGGAAACTTAAGCCGTGGGTGCTTTTTTCTGCTCTGATTTGACCGTTATTTATCAAACAAAGTGGAAAACAGGAATTTCCCAGCGAAGAAACGGCAAAGATGTTTAAGAATTCTTAAAAGACAACAGGCGGACTTTGTGTTAATTTATTATCGAACGAAGTCTGCACCGCATTGTGGCGGTACGTTTCGGATAAGAAGGAAAATCAAAGAATAAGAACAGAAAAAGAGAAGAAAGGATCATCCAAGCATGAACAAGATCTCGCGTAAAGGCTTTCTGAAGATCGCCGCTGCCGCTGCCATGTCCGGTGTCACCGCCGGTGCACTGGCTGCCTGCAACGCTGCAAGCTCCTCCACCGCCGCTTCCGCCGGTGCAGCAGGCACCTACACCCCCGGTACCTACACTGGCACTGCTGAGGGCATTTCCTCTACCGTCAAAGTCACCATGACCTTCTCTGACAGTGCTGTGACCGACGTTGTGGTTGATACCTCCGGCGAGACCGCTTCCTACGGCGCTGCTGCTGCCGAGGAGCTGAAGAACCAGCTGCTGAACGCCGGTTCTGACGAGATCGACGGCGTGTCCGGCTCCACCATCACCTCCGATGCCGTGAAGAAGGCCGCCAAGAGCTGCTTTGCACAGGCAAAGGGAGAGGCAACTGTAACTTCCGTTCAGCTGCCCACCGGTGACGAGACCGATTGGCTGGGCAAGGAGCCTGACATCGACGAGGCTGCCATCACCGAGACCGTGGACACCGACATCCTCATCGTGGGTGCCGGCAACGGTGGTATGTTCGCTGCTGCTTATGCCGCTGCCAAGGGCCTGAACTTCCGTGTCATCGAGCAGAACGGCAATGTGCAGGATACCCGTCACTGGGTGGGTGCCGTGGACGGCTTTGGCGCTCAGGAACAGGGCATCAAGATGGATCGTGCCAAGCTGCTGAGCGAGGTCTCCCGTTACGCCTCCGGCAAGTGTGATCAGCGCGTGGTCAAGACCTGGATCAACGAGTCTGCCGAGATGATCGAATTTGTCCGCTCCATCATGGAGGACAAGTACGGCGTGAAGATGATCTACACCTATGGTGACGAGGCCAAATGGCCTGCAGAAAACGCCGAGCACAACACCGATTATATGTACCCCGAGATCGAGTATACCTATGATCGCTCCAGTGGTGCCGCCCGGAACGAGCTGCTGCTTCAGTACATTCAGGAGCTGGGTTACGATGTGGACTTCAAGACCAGTCTGGCCAAGCTGGAAAAGAACAGCGATGGCCGCATTACCGGCATCATCGCCCAGAGCACCGAGGATGACCACTTCATCCGCTACAACGCCAACAAGGGTGTGCTGCTGGCCTGCGGCGGTTTCCCCGGCAACCCCTACATGATGGAGCAGCTGGATCCCCTGGGCACCTCCGTCACCACTGCCTGCTCCTACTCTCCCTCCGATAAGGGCTACGGCATCCGGGCTGCAATGTGGGCCGGTGCCAATCTGGACAAGGAGGCCGCTCCCATGCTGTTTGACCGCGGCATCGTGGCCCCCGGTGTGGATGGCGGCTATGTGGACAGCGACACTGCCTTTGGCGGCAAGGCTTTCCCTGGTACCATCCGTCAGTACAACCCCGGCACCCAGCCCTTCCTGAAGGTGAACCGCAACGGCGAGCGCTTTGCCAACGAGAGCAGCCCCTACAATGACATCGTCTACGCCGCTGCTCACCAGCCGGGCCGTGTCTACGCTCAGATCTGCGATGCCAACATTCTGGAGGACGCAAAGCGCTTCCACACCATCGGCTGCTCTGCCCAGACCCGTAACGGCGGTGAGAAGTACATTCAGGGTAAGATGGACGAGGCGATCGAGGCCGGTGCATTGTTCAAGTGCGATACGCTGGACGAGCTGGCTGACAAGATGGGCTTTACTGGCGCTGCCAAGGACACCTTCCTTGCCACTGTGGAGCGCTACAACGAGCTCTACGACAAGCAGAACGATGAGGACTTCGGCAAGCCCGCTTACCGCCTCAGCGCCATCCGCACCGCTCCCTTCTACGGCTGCTGGCTGGGTGCCTCTCTGCTGACCACGGAGCAGGGCATTGCCATCAACGAAAAGGGTCAGGCTCTGGACAACGATAACAAGCCCATGCCCGGCCTGTATATCACCGGCGATATGTCCGGCAGCTTCTTTGCCAACAACTATCCCTGCCTGATGGCTGGTGTTGCCATGGGCCGCACCCTGACCTTCGCCATGAAGAGCATCAAGCAGATGGCCGGTCTGGAATGATGCCACTCCCTGAAAAATGAACTGAAAACTGCATAAAAATGCAGCGCCGCTGAAGCCCTGAAAAGCTTCGGCGGCGCTGTTTTACGTTTCCCTCTATACACAAAAAATGTCAGGCAGTCCTCAGCACACGGCGCGGCGGGGAGCGGCCAGAGGCTCGATCACCGGCGGGTGCATCCCTTCCCGGTAGTCCAGATCCCCCTGATCCATGCCGCGGAGCAGTACCTCGGCGGTGGCAATGTTGGTGGCAATGGGTACGCTGTGCATATCGCACAGGCGGAGCAGATTCTGCTCGTTGGAGCTGCCGCTGTCGGCCCGGAGCGGGTCGCGGAAGAACAGCACCAGATCCACTTCATCGCAGGCAACACGGGCGGTGATCTGCTGGATGCCGCCCAGCTTTCCGGAGAGGTAACAGTGAACTGGCAAGCCGGTGGCCTGGTTCAACATCCGGCCGGTGGTACCGGTGGCGATGACAGTGTTCCGGGACAGGATACCACTGTAGGCGGTGCAGAACTGAAGTGCAAGTTCTTTGCGGGAATCATGTGCAAGAATGGCAATTGTCATAATTCGCTCTCTCCTTTGTACTAGTGTCGTCATGCGGACATCTGTTTGAAATGGATTGCAGTTGTGGGGAGAACAGTTCCGAGCGCACTTCAGAGCGCCCCGCCGAACTTGTTCCCACACTTTCCAATATAGTTTTACCGCGTCGAAATAGGGGTTGTCAAGGGGAAAATGAGAATTTTTACCCTAATTTCCGATAAAAGTACGACTTTATTTTTGTACAGAATGGAGAAATGAAAAATACATCATGGCACAAACGGAAAAATAATTTTCGAAATTTTGGGGCGAAAGTGTTTCTATAACAAAAACAGTCCATCCCTGCAAAACAAAAATACAGGCCGCTGTCCTTCCACGGCGGCCTGTGAGAAAAAAACGGAAAAATGTTTTCGCAATTGAACGGTTCAGCGGATCTGGCCGCTGCCGTGAATGATGTACTTGTAGCTGCACAGCTCTTCCAGCCCCATGGGGCCACGGGCGTGGAGCTTCTGGGTGGAAATGCCCATCTCGCACCCCAGCCCGAACTCCCCGCCATCGGTAAAGCGGGTGGAGCAGTTGACGTAGACCGCCGCACTGTCCACCGCCGCCGTAAAGAGGGCAGCATGGGCCTCGTTCCGGGTCAGGATGGCTTCGCTGTGGCCGGTGGAGTGCGCGGCGATGTGGCCGACGGCCTCCTCCACGCTGTCCACGACCTTGACAGCCAGGATGTAGTCCAGGAACTCGGTGTCAAAATCGGCAGGGCCTGCAGGGGTGCCGGGGATGATGGCGGCGGCACGCGGGTCCAGCCGCAGCTCCACCGGGTGCAGCCCCTTTGCAGCGCGGTCAGGGCCCAGCCGCCGGGCCAGCTTGGGCAGGAACTCTGCCGCAATGTCACGGTGCACCAGGCACACCTCCTCCGCGTTGCAGACGCTGGGGCGGCTGGCCTTGGCGTTTTCGATGATGTCCAGCGCCTTATCCTGCTCGGCAGAAGCATCCACGAAGATGTGGCAGATGCCGGTACCGGTCTGGACGCAGGGGACTTTTGCGTTTTCCACACAGGCGCGGATGAGTCCGGCCCCGCCGCGCGGGATGAGCAGATCCACATAGCCCACCGCCGTCATCAGGGCGTTGGCCGAGGCGTGGGTGGTGTCCTCGATCAGGCAGACCGCTGTTTCGGGCAGGCCGTTTGTCCGCAGACCCTCCCGCAGAGCCGCTACAATGGCGTTGGCACTGCGCCATGCCTCCCTGCCGCACCGCAGGATGCAGGCATTGCCGCTCTTGATGGCAAGGGCGGCGGCATCGCTGGTCACGTTGGGGCGGCTCTCGTAGATGATGGCGATCACGCCCATGGGCACGGCGGTCTTTTCGATGACCAGCCCGTTGGGGCGCTCCACCCGGCGCAGAACTTTGCCCACCGGGTCGGGCAGGTCAGCCACTTCCCGGATGCCCTTTGCCATGGCGCTGATGCGCTCCGGTGTCAGGGCCAGCCGATCCAGCATGACCTCCGAAATGTGCCCCCTGGCTGCTTCCAGATCGGCGGCATTGGCATCCAGAATGGCCTGCTGGCGGGCAGGGGAGCAGAGCGCCTCTGCCATGCCCAGCAGGGCGGCGCGGCGCACCTCGCCCGAAGAAAGGCCCAGCGCGCTTCTTGCCGCGCGGGCGGCTTCCAGGATCTCCTGTGTCGTCATGGGTCAGCCCTCCTTTCTGCCCGCAAAGCGGGTGCCTGCGGGTCTGCCGTCTGCAATGTCGTAGAGCAGCTCCGGGTGGGAGCCGTTGGCGATCACCATGTCCGCGCCCTCTGCCGTTACCATCTGGGCGGCACGGAGCTTGGTGGACATGCCGCCAGTGCCCAATGCGGAGCCTGCCCCGTCTGCCAGCGCCAGCACCTCCGGAGTGATGCGCTCTACCAGCGGGATGAGCTTTGCGTCCGGGTGGGTGTGGGGGTTGGCGGTGTACAGGCCGTCGATGTCGCTCAGCAGCACCAGCAGATCCGCATGGATGCAGCAGGTGACGATGGCGGCCAGCGTGTCATTGTCGCCGATAGAGGTGATCTCGTCGGTGGCAACGGTGTCGTTCTCGTTGATGATGGGCAGCGCACCAAGCTCCAGCAGCCGGGTCAGGGTGTTCTGGAAATTCAGCCGCCGTCCCTCGTGCTCCACATCCACGCCGGTGAGCAGGATCTGCGCTACGTTGTGGTTGTAGGCGGTGAACAGGCGGTCGTAGGTGTACATCAGCTCACACTGGCCCACAGCGGCGCAGGCCTGCTTGGTGGCCATATCACCGGGGCGGGAGGGCAGGGACAGCTTGCCCACTCCCATGCCGATGGCACCGGACGAGACGAGGATGACCTCGTGCCCTGCGTTCTTCAGGTCGCTCAGCACCTTGACCAGATCCTCTGTGTGGCGGATGTTCAGCCGCCCGGTGGAGTGTGCCAGCGTGGAGGTGCCCACTTTGACGACGATGCGCATAAACTTAACCCTTTCCCATTTCCTTTGTCTTGTCGTAGGCAGCAATCACCGCATCGGTCACCGCGCCGCGGAAGCCATGCTCTTCCAGCACGCGCACGCCCTGAATGGTGCTGCCGCCGGGGCTGCACACCGCATCCTTGAGCTCACCGGGGTGTTTTCCGCTCTCCAGCACCAGCTTGGCGCTGCCCAATACCATCTGGGCAGCATATTCCTGCGCCTTGGCCCGGGGCAGGCCGCAGGCCACGCCGCCATCGGCCAGCGCCTCAATGAACTGGTACACCCAGGCCGGGCCGCAGCCGGAAACGCTGCTTGCCGCATCGATCAGGGCCTCGGGCACAGCGTCCAGCCGCCCGGCGGGAGCCATCAGCTTCAGAAACTCCTGCTCCTCCTCCGCTGTCACATTGGCGGAGCAATACTGGATCATACCTGCCCCCACCGAAGCCGGGGTATTGGGCATGATGCGGATCACGGGGTAATCTTCCCCCGCCATCTCCTGGATGCGCGCGATGGAAAGTCCTGCCGCCATGCTGCACAGGATGAAGCGGCTCGGCCGCTCGTTCAG
>OBCT01000484.1_pt1 | contig 18306 bp, 10 predicted proteins | sample 1495981 | NCBI WGS metagenome assembly OBCT01 (sample SAMN04168658, study PRJEB22393) | human gut metagenome | biome: human gut microbiome; feature: stool | host: Homo sapiens | collected 2014-03-24
CCTACCGGCTCTACCGCTTATTCATTAAGCGTAGGCGGTCCGATTATGGTTCCCCATTCCAGCACGGTTGTCATCACTCCGGTAGCTCCACATAGCCTCAACGTCCGTCCTATCGTTATCCGTGACGACTGGGAAGTCACATTGGATGTGGAAAGCCGGAGCCATAATTTCCTCGTTGCTATTGACGGGAGGAGCGAGACTTGCAAAGAAACAACTCAACTCAAGATCCGCCGGGCAGATTATAGCGTAAAAGTAGTCAAACGCTTCAATCATATCTTTTTCGATACACTCCGCAGCAAAATGATGTGGGGAGCGGATGGAAGACGATAGATAGATGGAAAACTAATCTAACATAAACGTCTGCGAACCAATCAGATTGCCACCTTCGAAGATATCAACGCGATAGTTTCCGGCATATAAGAATTCTTCTACATCCCAGAATACATTCACGTTCTGTTCTTCTCCGTTATATTCAATATACTTCTTAATTGAATAAACCAATGTACGGTTTTCATAAGGGAAAGTATTGGATGCACTCTTGGTCAGTACATCATTATCGGGTTTGGTTATACGTACATAGATGGTACGTTCCCCGTTTTCAGCAGTTATATTCTTCACGATTGTGAAACTGATAGCCAATTTCACCACATCTTTCACCTTCTTCGCCACTTTACCGCGTTTATTGCGTGGTTCGATACGAATATTAGTTGCATCGAGTTGTGCGGCTAACGTCACCTTCTTATCCAGATTTTTCTTTTCTTCGGAAAGGTTACTGATTTGTTGTGAAGCCTGATTATATTTTTGGGTTACTTCTGCAATGACCTGTTTCTGCTGTTTATTAATCCTATCTAATGAATCAATCTGATTGACATAGCCTACTAATACTTTACGCAAAGTAGCCAACTCTTTCTTCAAACGACGAATTTCTGTCGCATTCGAGCTCTTTACCGTGCGGAGCTCTTCCAAAAGACGCTGTGTCTTCAATTGTTCTTGTTCCAGTAATTGTGATAAAGAGTCATTAGTAACTGTAAACTTCAACTCATCATACCTTTGCATAAACTGACTATATTCGTTTTCCAGTTCTTCCTTGTCTAATTGGAATTCCTGCACTAACTCCCGGTTAGCTTGTTTCTCGGTAAATAATAAATAAGTAATACCAATAATAGCTATCACCAAGATAGCCACGGCCGCAATAAGAAGGCTTTTTTTACTCATAGTTTCAGTTGTGAATTGATAACGTGCGCAAAAGTAATCATTTCGCAACAGAAGTCAAGCAGAAAAGCAGAGAGTTTTTTTATCCCCCTCTGCTAATCCATACAATTTTAACTTATTTGCTTGCTAACTTATTCAGTTCAGCAGGTGTTACTACTGTAACCAATAAACATCTTGCTACTTTTTCTTAAAAGAATGAAAGACAAGTCCCGGAATATTATTCGTTACTAGTTTAAGATCACCCATATTTAAATACAATGCATTCTTACATTGAGTCTGATATTGTTTTACCCCAATCTGTTCCACTATATTCTGTACAACCTCTTCACAAGGAGAATTTATTCCATCGGATAGGTCCCACAATTCTTCCACATTATCGTTGCGTTTAGTAACCGAACAGAATCCTCTTTTTTTCAATTCCTGTACCAACTCATCTTTCCCGACACGTGCATTCACGTGTACGGTTTTATTTTCCAAAAGAGCACCTTTTTCATAAACATCCACCACTTTCTGTATATCACGTTTTATCCTGTCAATCGTTGATACAGGAGGGACAAACTGCCAAAACAATAATGGAATATATCCTTGAGTCAACTCATACAAAGGTTGTGATATTAAATATTCATTTAAATAAGTCCCCTGTACGGAAACCTTTGTTTGCTCCCGATTCTTATACATAAAATACATACCCATATTTGCACCGAGATTATACATATCCATCATATCATGAGTAGCAATCAAAGAATAAACTTGTGCCGGAGTATGTTCATAAATACCTTTTGATATATTATCAATCTGCCTGTTGACAACACCGCTCTCCCAATCGGCCAAGTCCTTACCTTTTTCAAGAGATAACGTATCATAGTCCACGACATTTCTTGATATCGTTTTGATGTCATGCTCTGAACCGGATTGGGTATATAAAATATAAAGAGAGCCGTCTGCATACTCCTGACCATCCACTCCGGTTTTACTAAGTTTCCGACAATAAGATTCACTTTTCACGTCTTCCCCTATGCCTGCGATAATTACATTTTCTACTTCATGTTCTATTATAAACTTCCGATATTCATCAGGCAAAGCCAATAATTTTATCCAGGCAACTCCGACATCATCCATGGAAGCATCATATCCCAATGTCGCATAACAAGGTACTCCAGCTTGCGAGGAATATTCTAATATGGAAGAAATTTCTTTGGTAGAATTGACAGAAACCAAAAAATGTAATGGCAATACAGGAGCCTCCATAGCTGCAGAAAGATAAGGTACCGTCGGTACTCCCGTAGCTATTATCACAGTTTTAAGTTTCTTCGACTTACCCAAATACTCATTATATAAATCTACTGTATGCTGAACGGATTGTTGAAGGAAATCAGGTGTCCCCCATACCGGTTTAGGACCTCCTCCCGGCCCAATCCGCCATGTATGGCTCACACCTGCCGTCAGATTAGCTAAAGATTTTTGGACAGCATATTCCGCACTCATCCCACCATCGAGCATAAACACATTCAAACCTTTATATTCCTCTTTAGCAATCTGATAGGTAGTCAACATTCCGGGAGTTACCACCCTAAAATAAGAAGAATATGTCAACTGTCCCTCCTCTTTTTGATAAACACCTACGGCTGCAGGCGTAAATTCTGAAGGAACTTCCCAAACAAATGGTTCTCCGCCAATCTCCGCAAGAACCGGTTCTCCTTTCTTGGAGAGATATTTCAGTATAATCGTTTTACCTTCTGACTTCCCATCAAAAGTAAACACAACCTTCTCCCCTTGTGAATAAACGAATTTATCCGTCAGCACACGAGCTCCAATCTCTCCTCCTGCCAATAGTGCAATGAAGAAAGTTACCATCAATTGTTTTATATTCATTTCGTTAGTTTAAATCTTAAATCCGATGTTATATCAATGTTCTACTAATCTCATATTTCCAACCTGTGCACAAATAGTACGAAGCTCCTCCAATGTCAGATACTCCATCGACTTAACCGTATTCCGATACTTCTGCACTCCAATACGTTCAATTATATCATAAGCAAATTCTTCAGCCGAACCTATTTTATGATTAATGCGTCCCAAATACTCTTCCGTTTCTCCATCATCTTCCGGATTCCATTTATCTACACTCTGCCTAATTCTAATATTCTCCGAAGTGACACCTCTTGCTGTCAGCTCGTCATAAAACTCATAGCGTCTCATATTAGAATTCAGATAGAAAGATCCCTCATACAGATGATCGACAACATCAGGAAAATACCCGGCAATAGCTGGCTTCAGATAACCATCAATACGTTCTACTGTAGAAGCCGCCGAATTAAATTGCCAATATAATAAAGGTACATATCCAACAAACGCTTCATATTGAGGGTGATTCGTAAGATACTCGTTAAAAATAACTCCATTCACAAAAGGTGCCTGCAACTTGCTTTGATTCTTTTTTATATATTGAAGCGTCAGGAAAGAAGATATATTGTACAAAGCCATCATATCATCAGTCTCAATCGTATAAGCTTTCACATTTGCCATCGCTTGCGCAGAGCCGGATATATTGGTTATCTGATCATCAACAATTCCGCTTTCCCAATCAGATATATACTGTCCTTCACCCAATTTTAACTGATTATAGTCATACAACCGATGTTTCAGTGCGTCAATGTCAGCATCCGAACCAAAGTTAGTATACAATATATATAAAGAACCAGGTGCATATTCATCGGTAATTGTATTCTGCGTCAAAACCCTTCGAGAATAAGACTCTCCATGTCCTTCCTGACCTACTCCATAAATATAGACTTCTTCTACCTGATGATCTTTTATAAATTGCTTATATTCTTCCGGCAAATCCAATAATTTTATCCAGGCAACTCCCACTCCAGGCATAGAACCGTCATAACCCAATGTGGCATAAGAGGCATATCCATTTTGATTGGAATAATCGAGTATAGCTTGTACTTCGGAAGCAGAATTAGCCGATACCAGATAATGAATAGGTAAATAGGCTGCCCCCATCATTGTTGCAAAGTAAGAAACAGATGCGATCCCCGTTCCAATCACCACTCTCTTTATCTTTGTGGCAGCTCCGATCTCCGAATTGTAAAGCTCAACAGTTTTGCGAACGGAACGTTGCAAAAACTCCGGAGTAGGCACAACCGGATAAGTACCACCCTGCGGAGCCTCCTCCATGGTGGCAGCTATTCCCTGATCGAAAGCAACTATCGTTTTTAATACACCGAACCCGGCACTCATATCTCCTATCTGACGATAAACAGGAAGTCCCTGATAATCTAACTTTTGAATATCGTAAGTCAACAGCGACTGCTCGTTGACAGCTCTGAAATATGTTCCGTCAATTGTAGTGGTTATCCCATCTTCAAAATCTAACAGGAACTTGACAGCACAGAAGGAAGAAGGCTTTAATGCAGCTGGAAGGGTATACAGTGTCCCGGCATCCACAGGAACAGATTGTCCCGGTTCTATTTGAATATGGGAAGCAACAGACTTTTCTGTCAATACACACCCTCCATCATCCAAGTTCTGAATCACCACTTTTACTTCACGAATATCCATCGGATAGTTCGTTTCATTTTTCAAGGTAAAAGAGCAATTTACAGGATCTCCCGGCCAATAGGCAACTTTATTTAATTTCACATCAGAGGCTTTAGCCATTGTTGTACGAAAGCCGTCATCAACAACTTCCGAATCTTTGCATCCGCTCATGATAGCCAATGCAGAAAAAGCGATGATTATACTTGAAATATAACTAATTATTCTCATTGTGTTTTTCTTTTAAAATTGAATCCTTGTATTTATTCATCAATAAAGTAGCAATCTCAACAACATTACCAACCGGTTCGGAAGGATAACGTTCATGTGACTTGACCCAGTCAATTTCAAACTGCGTCACTCTTTGATGAAAAGCATCAGCATTAAACGGCTGCTTGTTAGAAACAGAGCGAATAACTTCATCTATAAACATTTCCCAACGAGGCGCATAATATCCCGATACTAAACCTCCCCAAGTACGATTTGCGTAATCGTTTAAACTCTGATCTTTATCTCCCCAGGTTGAAACGATAGTACGGGCATTTTCTTCGTAATAGTTTTTAGAGGCTTCGTCTGTACCTAATGAACGGGCATCTTCAATCCATTTTCCCAGTAAAAAAGAAGATTGTGTACTTAATAAAGTATCAACATCACGCAGTAGTTGTTTCATTTCAGCTCCTTTTTGTTTTAATAGCGGTAATTGCTTCCGGGAATAAGCTTCCGCAAATTCATCGCGAAGCTTCCCGAAATAATTCCCCAGCACTTGCCTTCCTATATTAACAACATCATATTCATAAGCAGAATGTCGATGTTCTCCGGCTTTCAACAACATCTCCCATACCTCAAACAAAGTTTCATTGGAATACGCTACCGTAGGCGTAGTCGTCCAATTGCCATTTCCTTTTAAACAAGGACGCGCATTCATCAATGTCCCCTGTCCCAAAGCAGCTGGTACTGTATAAATACTGTCATAAAGCAATTTCCATGCCCGACGCATTTGTTGGTTTTTCAAGCCAATTCGCCTGTCTGCCAGTTGTTCTATCCATACAGAGTCCGGCAGATTACAATCCCATGCTTTACTGAAAACATATTCATACATGAAAGGATTTACATCAAACCCCTCCAAAGTAGAACCCAGTCCCGAAAAGTTTTCTCCACCATTGGTATATACATTTTCGATTCGTTTCCCCACTTCTTTGGTGTTTCCGGCAAGCATTGTATTTCCTCCGAAATTTCCTAAATAGCACCATAAATATGGTTGCCCGAAATACCGATCTGTCTGCTTCCAGACTTCAGTATTCTCACAATAATAGTCCAGTAGCAACAGTTTATCTTGAGGGACTGCTTTCAAGAAAGCTTCTACCCGTTCGTTTGTCCATAAATGTCGGTCAATATAGAATAACCATGTCATTTGTAACCAAGTAGCATCCGGATCGACATGCGTCATCGATTGATAAATATGCTTCGAGCAATTGGCTAAAAATTCCGGTTCCCAACTTGGAGGGGCTACTTCATTAAAAGGATCTGCCCCATAAATATGGTCTGTTCCGAACAACTTAGTTTGCTCTTCCAAAAACTCTTTCTGTATGGTTGCAAACAATGGATCAAGCGGATCCAGAAAGTGGCTTCTGTATTTATCCTCGAAACCTCCCCAAGAGCTCATCCGGCTAATCTTAGCTTCCGGATAGATTCTTTTAAGTTCCGACGGTACATGTCCGGCAAATGCAGGAAGTATGGGGCGCATATTAAATTGACGTTCACGGGCTACGATTTGTTTCTGCAATGCTTCTTGTGTATCCAGCCATTCTTTAGGCAGAGGCCCCTGCCAATAATCCAGGTTAGACATACGATGCCAAGGCAAGTGAGCAGGCCCTGTGAAATAGTTCCGTATTTCCTCATCCGTCAATCCTAATTTCGTCCATACGCGATACCAGACAGATTCTTGTCCGGTGATTGCCAAAGGCATATTGATTCCATTTAAAGCCATCCAGTCTATCAACCGTTCCCAATCCTTCCATGTCCACCATGGCATTGTATAACCGAAGGTACAGTAATTAAGAAAGAATCGGTTCTTGCAACGGGCAGTCGAAGTTATTTTTGCCGGTGGCATGGGTAATACTTCCGGCATCTCCACCGTATCGTTCACATACCAGGAAACAGAGGTAAGGCAGTAATGATTCAGATAATAGTTCAGCCCTACAGCCATCGAATTTGCGTTATTTCCCCGTATTCGTACTATTCCTCCTTGCGCTTCTATTTCATACCAATCTTTATCAATCTTTTCTGATTGTTCAAAACTAAATTGGGAAGCATACTCCGGAAATAAACGTTCCACCATCTGTTGCATCGCTTTTTCATCTTCTGTACTTTCTTTGCAGGAAGAACACAATACGATCAACATCAGTAGAAATAAACATTTAATCTTATTACACATACTATTTATATTTTCATTTATATATTTCTTTTAAAAAACGAATGTATCCGATGTTACCCACTAGACACATTCGCTTGTCAAAGGGAGTAGTGTGATTACCGACCTAGTTGGTAATCGTCAGATGTGTAAGTCCCGCATCATCAAAATTCTTTTTAGTAAGCGGCACATCCGGTCCTATAATAACTGTGTTAAGTTTCTTCAGTTTCTTCAGAACTGTCAGGTCAACTTTCGGATTAATCGTTTTATCCACCGAGAAACCTTTACCCTTTATGATAGAAAGTGTTTCCAGATTAACAAAAGGTAAAATATCAACCAATGTTTGTATTTCTCCCTGAATCGTCAGTGATTTAAAGTTCTCTATATCCTGGCAAGCAGGCATACGGTCGGCAAATCCTATCAACCATGTGTCCCACCAATCGAAATATTCAAAACGTAAATCGGTAGTGGACCAGTCTTCGCCGATTGTAGGACCATATATCAATGCCCATTCACCGGATAATGATTTTTTAAATTCCGAATCATTGTAGAAAGGAACATTTTCCGGACGGGTGTTTGAGGCAGGTACATATTTATCCATCAAAGATTTAGTCTGTACTTCAATCGTTTGTTCCGGACCGGAAACTCCTTTCGCCAGAAGTTGTACTTTGATTGTACTCTTTTTATTATGAGGCAAATTGGCAACGTATGAATAATCCGTAGGTTTAAATTTATCCATCACCTCTTCACCATCCCGATCCGTATAAGAAACCTTTATCTCGTCAACAACGGGAGGAAATGCCCACTGCAAAACAGCGGAAGTGGCACTACTTACTCCGACAGCGGCTTCAATCGGTAAGGAAGACAAATCAATATCTGTCGTATTAATCACAGTCTGTTCTGAATAATTCCAGTAATCTCCTGCTGATTCCGTACGTCCCAAAGCTCTTAGATAATATGTGCTGTTAGGGTTTAAGAACAGAGTCTCCGTAAATTCTCCCGACAATTCTGTCAAATTCTTCTTTATTCGTTTGTAAGTATGTGAACCGCTTTCGCTTTCATTCATAGCCGTACGTTGTCCGGGATATTGCTCTTTGCCATATACCAATCCTATTTCCTGATTCTTGGAGCGTTCGTCATTTACCTGATAAGTAAAAGTGACGTTCGCTGTAATGCCGTACAACACTTCCACCTTCTTGATTTTCAATGTTACATTAGGGGTAACAATCAAGTCCATTTTCTTCAAACTACGAATATCACCATAAATGGTATCCAACTCAAAGAACGGTCCGTTCGCCCATACTTTATAACGGGAAGGATATACTTTGGTATTGCGATATGTTCCTTCAGGAAGTGTGTTATACTCCAAGGGAACCGCAACATTTCCATACTCCAGATCAAGTAACTTTAATTTAGCTCCATAATATTCGGTAGCCACCTTTTCACCGGTCAGCCTGTCAATAAAAGCGCCTTCGTAGCCACCGGTCAAATCGTCCACACGTTCGTCAAGTTCACACCCTGACAGATTCAGTGTTAACACTGCTAAAAGTAACAGTTTGATATTTATATATAATCTAGCTCTATTCATATTCTTTTCTTTTAGGGTTATCAATTCCAACCGTCATTCTGCACGATACCCGGGCTTTTGCTTAAAGGAAGCGGACAATAATAGTCTCTTTCCTCGAACCATTTCACTCTCGTAGCCAAATCCGGTGCTTCTACTTTCTCCAACGTATAATAAACGGAGACAGGAGAAGTTGTTTCATCGATATGAAGAATGGGATAGAGAGCCTTCAACGTTTTATTGTGCATCTTTTCTTCCCCAATGCGCCAACGCTTCAAGTCCCAATAACGGAATCCTTCATACATCAAGTCTATCCGGCGTTCATGCCGTACAACCTCCAAGTCCATCGTTTTGGCAGGCAATCCTCCATGTATACTACGCAATTGGTCAAAAGCGACTTGGGCAACCGCTAAATAGTCATTCACTCCATAGGTCGAAAGCTCAACGGCAGCTTCAGCCAAATTTAAAATAACCTCGCCATACCGAATAACGACTGCATCCTGATCGTTTTCTTGTATAAGATAATCATCCAGCCTCTTCACTCCATAAAGTGTTTTTTTCAGAAAAAATCCCCAGTTAGTAGTTCCTGCGGCAGAAAGGTTCAAGAAGATACCATCTGCTCCACTTTTCATGTATTTTTCGTGACCGGGCACTTTCCCCGCTCCCATCCAATCTTCAGATTTTTCATAAGAATATTCTTCAGTAGTTCCATCTGTCCTTTTCACAAGTGTTTTCCGGTAAATAGAGAAACGTTCTCCCAAAAACTCTCCTCCCGGATAAATAACAGTGGCATCCAGACGTTTATCACGGTTTGCAAAAAAATCTTCGGGATTATTCTTTGAAGCGGCATAATCCAATGGCTGAATCTTGCCGTCTAATGTTTCAAATTGTTCGACAACATCTAAAGGAGGAACCATAAAGGCACAATAACTAGACCGTTTGATACGATAAGATTGGTACCAGTAATCTTCATATACAGCTACTCCTGTCTTGGCAACGTTAGCAAAACGGAAAATTATCTCATTATTATTTTCATCTTTTCCATTAAACAAATCGCCAAATTCAGTAGAGAGCGCATACTTACCATCATCAACGATTTCCTTTGCTGCTTTTGCCGCTTCCAATAAATATGTTTTCGCCATTTCTTTGCGGATTCCCTGGAAACTATTATTTGAAACTTTTCCATACTTAGCAATAGTCCCCGCATACAACATAGCCCTCGACTTCAACGCCAAAGCTGTATACCGATTGGCACGGTCACGATCTTCTGATGCAATACGCTGTACTTTCGGAAGCAATACAAGAGCCGAGTCCAAGTTATCTTTTATATAATCCCAGGATTTTTCCTCTGTAGAACGATTGTTGATGGAACTTACATCATCCAACGGACTTGAATACAAAGGCACGCCCCCATATCGTTTCACCATCTCAAAATACAGATAAGCACGAATAAAATAAGCCTCACCGACTGTACTCAACACCCCTTCATTATCCGAATTCTTATAAGTGGCGATAAACTTATTAACAATATTGATTGTCTTATAATTCCATACCGCCTCAAATATTTCACCTTTGCTTTGAGAAAAGACTCCTCCAAAAACAGTACCCGGAGTGTTATTTCTCATGACCCCATTCTCGTAGGTAATATTGCTCGCTCCATCATCGGTAAAAGCATCCAGATGATGTTGCCTGTACGACATTGCTCCGTCACCGATACAATGGATTGATTTACGTAATTCCGCATAATTGGATAAGAACTGTGCTTCTGCCAGTTCGGGATATTTGGCAATGTCCTCTTCACTAAGAATGGTTTTCGAATCGACAGTAAGCCAATCGCTACATCCACAGCACAAGCTCAATGCCAATACCATATATATGATAGATTTTACTTTCATAACCTGTTAGAATTTAAGATTTATACCTACATTAAATGACATGATTTGCGGATAGCTGGCAAACGAATACTGACTTTCAAGCTGTTCCGGATCAAAGAATTTCTGTGAGGAGAAGGTCAGGCAGTTATAAAGATTCGCATAAATCCTCAACTGTTTGATATTAGCCTTCTGGGTAATTCGTTGTGGCAAAGTATATCCCAATTCCACATTTTTCAGACGAATGTAACTTCCATTCCACATCCAAAAATTAGAACTTAGACGATTGATCGTTACTGATGTAAAATCCCGGACCGCAGGAAAATACCCGGGTATCCATTCTGAATTCGGATCAGTATAATCGGCACGATGCCAACGATCGCCGAAATATTCCCAAGTGTTCAAGTTAGTAGCTCCTTCCTGGAAAGCATCCATATCGAAAGCACCGATCTGGAAGTCCGACAATGCTCCTCCCTGCCAGAACATGGAGAAATCAACTCCCTTCCAGGAAAGTCCCAGGTTAATACCATATACTAACTCCGGATAAGCATTTCTTCCGATAGGACGTTGGTCATAATCATCAATATAGCCATCGCCATTCCAGTCTTCATACTTTAAGTCACCCGGCAATATGGCACTGTTATTATTCGAATTATTATGCATGGGCGCATTAACTATTTCTCCATACGACTGATAACGTCCAATACAGTTATATCCCCAACGTACGTTATTCCAATGTCCTTCAGTGTTCCATTTCCATTCGTCATAACCGCTTGTAAATCTTCCGTGCTCAATGTTCCCTTTCCGAGTCCTGGACCACGACATATTTCCTCCGACAAAATAGTTGACTTCTCCTATTTTATGCTGATGATTTAATGAAAATTCAAAACCACGGGTGTTGTCATGGTCTAAGTTATACCAAGTGGCTAATGCTCCTGCATTATCATTGGCCTTTTGTGCCGGAAGTCCCTTACGCTGACGATAGAACACATCTGCCGATCCGCTAAGTAAGCCATTCCACAACTTAAAATCAACACCTGCATTTATCATTGATGATGTAGCCCATGTAAAATCCGGATTAGGATTCAAAGTGGGGTTCAATCCATAGATGATGCGGTCGCCAAAATTCATCGGAGTACCCGGGTATTGATAGCCGCTTTGAAAATAGTATTGCTCATTATTGGCATAATATTGACTGGCAGCCGACAAGTCACCCAATTCTCCCCAGGAGGCACGAATTTTAAACTCATTCAAGACTTTCTTCAACGGGTTCATAAACTCTTCATTTGTCAGCATCCATCCTACAGAGGCAGAGGGAAAGAAGCCCCACTTATCGGCAAAATACTGGGCACCATCATATCGGAAGTTGAAATCGACAAAATACTTGGAACGGTAATCATAAGAGAAACGACCGATGAAAGAAGCCGTCCTGTATTTACGGAAAACTTCACTATTTGTCACTTGTTTATTGGCAATTCCACCCGCCATCATATCCAACACAGTAGAAGGAAATTCTCCACGAGACGTAACAGTAGAACGGTTTTCCGCATCCGAAAATTCAAAGACCAGTCCGCTGTTTATATTATGATTCCCGAACGAACGGATATAATTGATAAAACCTTGTCCGGTTATATTATAGGAAAAACCATCTTCCAAACTCAAACTTGCTTTATTGGCATTAGAGGCAGAAGCACTCTCATAATATTCCTGCGCATCTTCCCGATAACCCATATAAACGATATTCATATTCCAGTTCTTATTCCACGAATCAGATTGCGTATATCCCATCGTAGCCTTCAAAGAAAGCCCCTCTACAAAGGGAACCTTATACTCTAAAGAAAAATCCACATTCAGATTCTTGGCTATTTTCTTGGAATATCCGGATGCCTCTTTATCCGCCAATGCCATCGGATTCACTGTGCCTTCCCCACCAAAAGCATAATAGTCGTCATGCCCCGGCCACTTTACCGGAATATTCGGAGCCATATCTTTCATTTTGCGGGCTATCTCATACGAAGCGGATCTCGGATAATTCAGACTGTTAATGACAGCTCCCACTCCGACAGATAACTTCAAGTTTTTCAGTATATCCGCATCCAAATTACTACGGAAATTGAAACGATTCTTATCAGTAGAATTTGTTGACCAAATACCTCCCTGATATAAATAGCCGGCTGAAATAAAATAACTGACTTTATCTGTGCCTCCCGAAATATTGATATTGGACTGGGTGATGGGAGCGTTCTTTATCATTTCCTCATACCAATTGGTATTATAAACATAGTCACGTGTAGCCATATCAGCGGGAGTAATTACCGCGTTCTTATCATTAATCAATTTCATATTAGCATAATATTCACCGACTAATGTCTGCCACAGCGGGGTTGATGCGGGCTGTGGATAGTTATGCGGCATTTGCAATCCAAAGCGTGTATTGATATCCAATGTCGTCGGTTTGTTTTTTCCTCCTCTTTTGGTCGTTACAAGAATAACTCCATTTGCTCCCTGCATCCCATAAACAGCGGCAGCCGATGCATCTTTCAATACGGAAACGGATTCTATTTCGGAAGGATCGATGTCACTATAGTTTCTTCCCGGAATACCGTCCACTACCACCAAAGCAGAACCAAAACCGCGAATCTTCAAATCGGCACCATCCGAACCCGGTTCGGCACTGGTCTGACGGGAAAAGACTCCGGACACACGCCCTGTCAACGCATTCTCCAGATTGGGGACTGTGGACTTAACTAATTCCTGATTGTTTATAGTCGAGACGGAACTGATTAATTTCTCACGTGTACGGGTCGTATATCCCACCACAACCACTTCATCAATTGTTTTTGTATCTTCAACCAACATTACTTCCGCCAGCTTATTCATTTCTTTTGCCGAATAAGTCATAGGAGCAAAACCGATATAGGAGAAAATAATCTGCGAATCATCCGAAGGCACATGGATGGAATAAGCACCATTAAGATCACTGACGGTCCCGATATTAGTACCTTGCACTACAATACTAACTCCAGGCAACGGTTCACGAGACTGGTCGAATACCACTCCTTTTACAATAGAGCTTTGACCTTCTTTCTTCGTTTTTTCCTGCAATACTTTCTTTTTAATAGTTATCTGTTTTTTATTAATGCTATAGGTAAGCTCCATGTTAGCAAAAACTTTATCCAGAATTTGCTCTACTGTCATGTTTTTGAAACGTGCAGGAACCTTCACATCCTTATCTATCAATACGTCATAGTAGAAAAAGACATAATCACTCTTTTCTTCTATCTTCTTAAAAAGTTCCATTAGTCCCAACTCTTTATAGTCCAAAGTAATTGTTTTCTTCTGGGCATACAATTCAGTAGGAAAAGCGGATAGCAGAAACACACCCAATGCTAGAAAAAAGCATATAAAGGGCCTTCTCACACTTAAGCAAGTGTGATTCTTTTTTTGATGTTTTTCATTCATCTGTTTAAGAATTAAAATTATACTTCAATATTTTAAGGCTATTCTATTACGAATAAAACTGGCTGGTATCCTTTCTCTCTCAAAAGGATAAATTAGAGTATGGTTTTTCACATATTAATCATAGGCTATTTTTTCTTTATTGTTACTTTATAAACATTGTTTTCCTTACTTATTACCACAGGAGCCGTTTCTGTGATAGTATTCAATATCTGTTCGATCGTATCGTCCAAATTCAGTTTTCCGCTACAAGTGATTTGTTGTTGTTTATCATAATCAATCCTTACGTTATAGTATCTGGACAGTTGTTTGAGTATTCCGCCAAGCTCTGTGTTTTTAAACGATAATCGTCCCTCCTTCCACGACACATAATCCTCCACATTCACTTTATCTACCACATATTTATCAGTGGATTGCCTGAACCGGTCATTGGGTAAAATACGTACAGATTCTCCATTAGATGCTGTTACCTCCACTTTACCTGTAACCAGCACAACACTTTTCTCTACATCTTCCCGATAAGCCGAAACATTGAAAGAAGTTCCCAACACTTTTACTCCCATATCCGACGTCTTAATAATAAAAGGTTTCTCCGGATTAGGAGTCACGTCAATATATATTTCTCCATCTACATATATTTCACGCTTCTTATCTTCAAAATGTGTTGGATATAGAAGCACCGTTCCTGCATTCGCCCATATTTTCGTACCATCGCAAAGAGTGACACGGGCACGTTTGCCATACGAAACAACTAATTTATTAAATTCCCCTTCACCAGCATCTGTCGCCATTTGATCGTAAGCTAAATCCGGATTACCTTCAAAAGTTTCTTTCAACTGATCGTCAACAAAAAGCTGCGTTTTACCACTCATAAACACAGAGTCATTCACTTGCAACAAAGCTAGATAATCAATTGCCGGAGCACTTTTCCAAATAACCTCTACCGAAACAAACAGGATAAGAATAGCTGCCGCAACTGAAGCGCTCCACCATCTCATCTTATACAATCGATGTTTACGTTGAGACATTTTCCGATTTTGAATGGCTTGTTCCAGTTTCAAACAAGCATTATCCACTTCTTTTGGGGGTAAAACCGGCTTTTCCCACTTCAACGCCGCCAGTCTCTCCATCGCTTCTTTTAAATACGGCTCACGATCGGGACAATCGGCAATGATTTTTCGATAATAATCTCCTTCTCCGGAATAATACCAGAAAAGAAATAAATCATCGTTCAAAAAATCAGCTGTAGTATATGATGAATATTCTTTCATTATTTATTTCAATTAAAGACCTGTTTACTATATATACGAGATTTGTATGCCTTTCATCTCCTTTTTTCCTCAAAAAAATAAATAAAAAAGCAGAGAGGTATAGTTTTACGCTCCCCGCCTTCCGTATACAACATTCATTTTCAATCATTTGAAGGTAGAAACGCCATGCAGATATAAAATGAGAAAAAACAGAAAATAATCTTTTGAATCCAGTTTCCTTAGTTTCTCCATTGCTTTAAAGACTTGTCCACGCACTGTTTGAATTTTCATATTCAGCATTACCGCAATCTCTTCATAAGGCATTTCTTCTATAAAATGTAAATAGACTATTTCCCGCTGATGATCTGTCAGCAAATCAAGAATTCGATTCACTCTCTTTTTCAGTAATAAGTCATCTTCATCAGCAATAAGGCTTTCTTCAACTGATACAGATAATTTAAAGCTCCTTTCCTCTTCCTCTATAGAAGACGTATCTTTCTTTGTACGCTCCCAATCAATCAGCTGATTCCTAACCGAACGCAACAAATAAAACTTTATTTTCTTCTCATCAATGCACAGGCGCTCATTAAAATACAACTTTAGATATACTTCCTGAATTGCATCCTTCACATCTTCGGCATTGAACCCCAGGCTCACTCCATAAGCATACAAATCCTGATAGTAGAATTTGTAAAGTGCAATAAATTGCATATCCCCTTCCTGAACAGATTGATGATTTGATTCCCAAAACTTCATTTCGATATTTTCAATATTTTCAGCAGTTCATTAAACTTTCAATTAACAGATTGGCACAAAGATAATAAGCTTTCGGACTTTATTCGTTCATTATTTAAAAAACTTGCCAGGTTCCCTGCCACTTTAACTGGTATCTTCTTTTTCCATACAAAAATGAATCAGGTAATTGATGTAACGCATCGCCAAAAGTTCTCCATCAAGATGCTATCTTTATTTCTTTCACTGCCTAATATAATTAATCTCACTGCCTATTTTTACTTCGTTTGACTATAGTTACCCTTACGTATGACTATAGTTATACGCAAGGGAGACTATAGTTATTCTTGCGTATAACTATAGTGAAACGAAGTAATAGTAACGAACGAAGTAAATCCGAATAGGCAAGCAATTATAAAAAAATGGCTGAATGAACAATTCTCCATAGCAGTACATTCTCACCATGGCTACATTCGGTTTATAGCCGTACCCCAAAGCAGCTTCCCCTACCCAAACTTTTCATATACCTATATATTATTGGGAACTTTGACCTTTAACTAAAATTATTACGGAAAAATTTCTTTAATCAGGATTATCGTTGTAATTTTGTCGCGCTAAAAGATAAAACAAATTATCAACTTTTTAAATATATAGTATTATGTCAAAAGTAACCGTAGTAGGCGCAGGTAACGTAGGTGCTACATGTGCAAATGTTCTTGCTTTTAACGAAGTAGCAGACGAAGTAGTAATGCTGGACGTTAAAGAAGGCGTATCAGAAGGTAAGGCAATGGATATGATGCAGACAGCTCAGTTGTTGGGCTTCGACACAAACATTGTAGGTTGCACTAACGATTATGAAAAAACAGCTAACTCTGACGTTGTGGTTATCACCTCAGGTATTCCCCGTAAGCCGGGTATGACCCGTGAAGAACTGATCGGTGTTAATGCAGGCATCGTTAAGTCAGTTGCTCAGAATATCTTAAAGCACTCTCCTAATGCTATCATCGTAGTTATCTCTAACCCGATGGATACTATGACTTATTTGTCATTGAAAGCTTTGGGCTTGCCTAAGAATAGAATCATCGGTATGGGTGGTGCTTTGGATAGCTCACGTTTCAAATATTTCTTGTCTCAAGCCTTGGGTTGCAACGCTAATGAAGTGGAAGGTATGGTTATCGGTGGTCACGGTGATACTACTATGATTCCTTTGACTCGTTTTGCTACTTACAAAGGTATGCCTGTTTCTAACTTCTTGTCTGAAGAAAAATTGCAGGAAGTTGCTGCCGCTACTATGGTAGGTGGTGCTACTCTGACTAAGTTGCTGGGTACTTCTGCATGGTATGCACCGGGTGCAGCAGGAGCATTCGTAGTTGAATCTATCCTTCACGACCAAAAGAAGATGATCCCTTGTTCAGTATATCTGGAGGGAGAATACGGTGAATCAGACATTTGCATCGGTGTTCCTGTAATCCTTGGCAAGAACGGTATCGAAAAGATCGTTGAGCTGAACCTGAACGAAGACGAAAAAGCTAAGTTCGCAGCTAGCGCAAAAGCTGTTCACGGAACGAACGCTGCTTTGAAAGAAGTAGGTGCTCTGTAATTAATCCCCTTACTTTATATATCAAGAAAGGCTGTTCTTCACTACGAGGAACAGCCTTCTTTCTTTTCTACAAATCCTACCCCACTATATTTTAAAAAAAGCTAATTCATTTTGCACTTTCAAGTAAAGCTCATACATTTGCATCGTTGTTTATGCAATTATTGTTTAAGTAAACAAGTTCAAAAAAACAGACTACTTCAATAAACAAATTACATAAGAACCGGGTTATTAAATATAGAAGTATCACCTTATTAATATGCAAGATGCGATGAAAAAACTATTTCTTCTGACAATTCTGTTGAGCCTGACTTTTATAGTAAAAGCGCAAAGCTTCCTAAGCCTAGATAGTTGCCGCGCATTAGCTCTTGCCAACAACAAAGATTTGTTGATAAGCAATGAGAAAATAAATGCTGCGCATTATCAACGGAAAGCTGCATTTACAAATTATTTGCCTAATTTCTCGGCAACGGGAGCTTACATGAGAAACCAGAAAGAGTTTTCATTATTAAACAATGACCAGAAAGCCGCGCTTTCAGGGTTAGGAACGAATCTGGCTGGCCCCATCCAACAAGCTGCAACCGAGATTGCAACAGCACATCCTGACTTGGCACCACTTATTTCTTCCTTAAGTGGAAAATTAGGAGCGGTGCTGCCCGCCCTCGATC
>OBCT01000508.1_pt1 | contig 17382 bp, 16 predicted proteins | sample 1495981 | NCBI WGS metagenome assembly OBCT01 (sample SAMN04168658, study PRJEB22393) | human gut metagenome | biome: human gut microbiome; feature: stool | host: Homo sapiens | collected 2014-03-24
AGGCCCCTCCATCTTGCTACGCAAGACCGTTCTGTCGCTTAAAAGCCCCACTGGGGCTTTCATTGTTCTGCTTCGCTCCACAAACGCGAATTTATATATAAAGGAGAATATTGATGAAACTGTTTTTATGTTCGCACTTTTCAAGTGTAGGAAGTCTGATAAAGGAAGAAATTGAAAATAAAAAAGTCGCATTTATTCCAACAGCTTCGCTGCGTGAAGGCTACACCGGTTATGTCGGCTCGGCTCGAAAATTATTCAAAAAGTTGGGAGCAATCGTAACTGAAATTGATATTTCAACGGAGGCTTATTCAACGATACAGTCTGTTTTTGAAGAAGCAGATGTGATATATTTTACCGGCGGAAATTCTTTCTTTCTTATGGACCAGCTCCGTAAAACGGGAACGGATGAGCTGTTGAAGAAAGAATTGGCAAAGGGAAAACTGATGATTGGTGAATCGGCAGGTGCGATTATATGCGCTCCAAGCATCCAATATATCGAGCAAATGGATGAAAAGCCGGAGAACTACTCACAAGAAGATGATACAGGGCTTAATTTGATTGATTTCTATGTTCTTCCGCATTATCTTACAGCACCATTTAAGAAAGTTACCGAGAAAATAATGACTGAGTTTTCGGATTTGAATCTATGCCCAATTAACAACCGTCAGGGAATTGTAATTGATGGTGAAGGTTCAAAGGTTATTTGCAAAGACTAAGTGGTTCTTTTTGTTTTGCTGGCGCTTTGCGGGATGGTGTGGTATACTCAGCTCAACAAATCAAACTCTGGAGAATGACTATGCAAAAGATCCGTACTGCCACCTTTGAAGATCTGGCTGCCATTGCCGCCGTGGAGGCGGCCTGCTTTCCGGCTGCGGAGGCGGCCACAAAAGAAGAATTTGCCGGGCGGCTGGCCCATTATGCCGACCACTTCTGGCTGCTGTTCGAGGACGAAAAGCTCGTCTCCTTTGTGGACGGCTTTGTGACCGATACCCCCGACCTGACAGACGAGATGTACGCCGACGCTTCCCTGCACGATGCGCATGGGGCGTGGCAGATGATCTTTGGGGTGAACACCCTGCCCGAATACCGGAAACAGGGCCTGGCCGGGCAGCTGCTCCGCCGGGCCATCGCCGATGCAAAGGCTCAGGGCCGCAGGGGGCTGGTGCTCACCTGCAAGGACAGGCTCGTGCACTATTACGCCGGCTTCGGCTTTGTCAGCGAAGGCGTTTCCGGCTCCACCCACGGCGGCGTGGTGTGGTACCAGATGCGGCTGACCTTCTGAACTTCCTACAAAAAGCAGCGCCCCCGCCTGCCGGAAACACCGGTGAGCGGGGGCGCTTTGCATTTGCTGGGAGGATATGGTCTACCTGCACCACTGGGCAAACTCTGCGTCTGTGCACTTGACGTAGTGGCTGCCCGTAGATCTGACACGACGCGCCCGAGAGGCTCACAGACAAAAAAGGAGCCCGCTGTACGAACACAACGGGCTCCTCTTGGTTCTGATCTTACTTCGCGTACTCGATGGCGCGGCTCTCGCGGATGACGTTGACCTTGATCTGGCCGGGATAATCGAGGGTATCCTCGATCTTCTTGGCGATCTGGCGGGCCAGCAGGATGACCTGATCATCGCTGATGACATCAGGCTTGACCATGATGCGGACTTCACGGCCGGCCTGAACGGCAAAGGCCTGCTCCACGCCCTCAAAGCTGGAAGAGATCTCCTCCAGATTTTCCAGACGCTTGACATAGCTCTCCACGTTCTCGCGGCGGGCACCGGGACGTGCAGCGCTGATGGCATCGCAGGCCTGAATAATAAAGGCCAGCGGGGTCTTGGGCTCCACATCGCCGTGGTGGGCCTCAATGGCATGGATGATCTGGGTGTTCTCCTTGTACTTGCGGCAGATATCCACACCGATCTGGACATGGCTGCCCTCGATCTCATGGTCAAGGGCCTTGCCGATATCATGCAGCAGACCGGCACGGCGGGCCAGCGTGACATTCACGCCCATCTCGCCTGCCAGCAGACCGGCCAGCCAGGCCACCTCCATGCTGTGGGTCAGCGCGTTCTGGCCAAAGCTGGTGCGGTACTTCAGGCGGCCGATGAGCTTGATGAGGTCGGGGTGCAGGCCGTGGATGCCAAGTTCCATCACGGCGCGCTCGCCCTCCCGCTTCATCTGCAGCTCAAGGTCGTGGCGGCACTTCTCCACCGTCTCCTCAATGCGGGCGGGGTGGATGCGGCCATCACCGATCAGGCGCTCCAGCGTCATGCGGGCAACCTCGCGGCGGGTCTGGTCAAAGGAGGACAGGGTGATGGCCTCCGGGGTATCGTCGATGATAAGATCCACGCCGGTGGCAGTTTCCAGCGCGCGGATGTTGCGGCCCTCACGGCCGATGATACGGCCCTTCATCTCGTCGCTGGGCAGGGGCACCACGCTGACGGTGGTCTCGCTGCAGTGGTCAGCGGCGCAGCGGCTGATGGCCTGACCGATCATGTTGCGGGCGATGTTATCGCAGTTTTCCTTCAGATCGGTCTCGTAGGCAGCCACACGGACAGCCTTCTCGTGGGTGAGCTCCTCGTCCACCTTGTGCAGCAGCACTTCGCGGGCATCCTCCTGGCTCAGGCCCGCCAGGGTCTCCAGGCGCTCCATCTCCTTGGCACGGATGGCATCCACCTCAGCCAGACGGCTGTCGGCCTCCTCGTGCTTTTTCTTGAGCTCTTCTTCCTTCTTTTCCAGGGCTTCGGTCTTGCGGTCCAGCGCATTTTCCTTCTGGTCAATGCGGTTCTCCTGGCGGCTGATCTCAGCACGGCGCTGCTTGATCTCCTTGTCGGCCTCTGCCTTCTGGGCATCGACCTCGGCTTTCAGGCGGAACGCCTCGTCCTTGGCTTCCAGAACAGCTTCTTTTCGTTTTTGGTCAGCGGTCTTGATTGCTTCGTTCACCAGGCGGGTAGCCTCGGCTTCTGCGCTGCCGATCTGTGCCTCGGCGGTCTTTTTACGGTTGTTGTAACCAATAAAATAACCCGCGCCGGCAGCAACAGCAGCAACCACGACCACGATCAACAGAATGATCGGGGACATCGTGTTCACTCTCCTTACAATTAAAGTTCAAAATCAACTAAAATCTGGAGACGCTGCCGTGCAAGGCGTGGGTCAACAATACAAAATCAAGCTCTCAACAACAAAACAGACAACAGCACCGCACAAAAAGGGCATGTTTGCCCCTGCGGCCTGATGCAGCTTTTTTATCTACAAGGTTTTCATATAAAAACGGGCAGATGAAGCCCCATTGAACTTTGGTTGCGGAAGATCCCTGCACGCAGCGTCATGGATTCCATACTACTTCTTATATTACGAAACATTTGGTACAATGTCAAGTAAAGTGAAAGGAATTTTCTAAAAAAACAGCCATTATTCCAGATACATCCGCCGCAGCCGCATCAGGCGGGCGGGGGTCAGGCCGTATTCCGCCTCGAGATAGGCATCGGTGGTGCCGTACTCTTTGCGGATGGTGTCCAACACAAAGGGGGCAGACTCCGGGTGGACACCGGCAATGCCCTGATAGAACTGCTTCTGTTCCGGATGCGCCTCGATCTCCTCGGCATGGGCGGCCCAGATCTTTTCCAGCTCCGGGCGGCGGCAGACATTGGTCCGGACAAAATCCTGACAGATCGTTTCATCGGAAGCGCCCAGCGCCAGCAGGATGAGCATGGCCGCCACGCCGGTGCGGTCTTTCCCGCCGGAGCAGTGGAACAGGATCGGCGTTTCGCCCGCCTCCAGCGCCCGGAACAGCTCCTTGTAGGCCTTATTGCGGAAGAGCATCTGCTCATACATGGCATCGGCGAGGTTATGCTCCACATCCTTCTTGCCCTTGAGCAGCTTTTCAATGTCCCCGGGAGAAAAGGAGATCTCGCTTCCGTCCGGGTGGCAAAGCCCGCAGATGCGCACCAGCCGCGCGCCATCGGGTACATAGTCAGGCTGCTCCGCTGCCTCGGACTCGCTGCGCAGGTCAAGGATGAGCCGCAGGCCCAGGCTGTCCAGCAGCTTACGGTCAGCAGCCCCGGTCAGCAGTCCGGTGGGAATGCCGCGGTAGATCTGCCCCCACTTGACATGCTTGCCCTCGTCGGCCTCGTAGCCGCCCAGCTCCCGGAAGTTGTTTCCGCCCGCAAAGGGCAGCTGGGTGCCCGGAGCCGGGTGCTGCGGTGCCGCCTTGGGGGCGGCGCTGGACAGCACCGGGAAGTTGTAGAAGGGCTTTGCCGGGCGGCCCCGCCGGGGCGGCAGGGATGCCGCTCCCCCGATGACCTCCATCAGGTAGCCCCGCAGCAGGTCAAGATAGGCCGAGTTATGGTCCCGCCGCTGCACCATCGAGACGCAGAGGGGCGGCAGATCTTCCAGCAGCACGTCACGCACCCGGTCCAGCTCCCGCCGTGCTCCCGGCTCGTAGCGGGTCAGGCAGGTGCAGAGCTGCTCCTGGACCAGATAGTACGCCTGATAGAAGCTGGGGCCGATCTCCACGTTGGGCGCAAAGCCCTCCCGGGCGCAGGCATCCCACAGGGGGCTGAACAGATCCTGCCGCAGGCTGGGCAGCAGCACCCGCTGGCCCCGCAGGGCCGAAAGCGGCACCCGCTCCTTCTCCCAGAAGGGATGGCCGCGCGGCACCAGCAGGCAGGCCGGGTCGGCCCGCAGGGTGGTGCGGGCCAGCACTGGAGCCGCCGTACCCAGATCCATCACAAGGCCCGCGTCCAGCTCGCCCTGCTCCACACCATCGGCCACGGCATCGTTTTCCAGCAGGCGGAACCGCATCTCAATGTGGGGGTACTGCTGGCGGAACTTGTCCAGCTGGGTCTCCAGCCCGGGCAGGTAGTCCGGCACCAGCGAGACACTGATGCCGATGCGCACCGGCTGGGCCGACTGGATCTCCGCATGGAGGGCCGCCTGCATCTGCTGGAACTGCTCCACCACCGGGGCCGCATGGCGCTGCAAGCTCAGCCCCCGCTCGGTGAGCGAGAGTTTATGGTGAGCGCTGACGAACAGCGGGCCGCAGAGCTCGGCTTCCAGCGCCGTGATGCTCTGCCGCAGGGCCTGCCGCGACAGAAACAGCCGCTGTGACGCACGGGTGTAGTTCATTTCTTCGCACAAAACCAGAAAATAGTGCAGCTGGCGGATATCCATGGGTTCCTCCTGAAGGGTGGTGTATCAATAGATTAAGGATACCGCCTTTTTGCCCGCTTGTAAAGGCCGCATGGGCAAAAAGTCCCTCCCGGATTGACACATCCTGCCGCATGGTGTAGACTTCAAGCAGCAGAATTTTTCTCCCCGAGGAGAGAAGCTCCATCAAACACACAGAAAGAAGGTATTTTCCATGAAAGTCATCGCTACTGAAAAGGCTCCCGGCGCGATCGGCCCCTACTCCCAGGGCTTCATCGCAGGCGGTTTTGTCTACACCTCCGGCCAGATCCCTGTGAACCCCGCGGACGGCACTGTGCCCGAAGGCATCGCCGCCCAGACCGAGCAGAGCTGCAAGAACGTGGGTGCGATCCTGGAAGCCGCCGGTTCCGGCTACGACAAGGTCATCAAGACCACCTGCTTCCTGGCCGATATCGCCGACTTTGCCGCCTTCAACGAGGTCTACGCAAAGTATTTTACCTCCAAGCCCGCCCGCAGCTGCGTTGCTGTCAAGGATCTGCCCAAGGGTGTCCTGTGCGAGATCGAGGCTGTGGCAGAGGCGTAAGCTCCCGAATTGCACCGGCTTTGCGTTCTCCCCTTTACAACGCTCTGAAATTGTGCCATAATTTACTGTATTAAAGGGAAAGCCGTTCCGGTGCCGCAATTCGGCGGCGGAGAACGGAAAGAGAGGGGTAAACTGTTATGAGCAAAACGATGATCCCGCAGAACTACACACCCGCGCTGAACCTGTACGACACCCAGCGTGCCATCGGCACCGTGAAGCGGCTGTTTGCCGACACCCTGTGTGCCACGCTGAACCTCTACCGCGTGTCGGCTCCGCTGTTTCTGGAGGCTTCCACCGGCCTGAACGACGACCTGAACGGCGTGGAACGCAAGGTCACCTTTGACATCCGGGACAGCGGCATTGAGGCACAGGTGGTGCAGTCGCTGGCAAAGTGGAAGCGCAAGGCCCTGAAGGACTACGGCTTCCGCGTGGGCAAGGGCCTGTACTGCGACATGAACGCCATCCGCCGGGACGAGGAGCTGGACAACCTCCACTCCGTCTATGTGGACCAGTGGGACTGGGAGAAGGTCATCCGCGAGGAGGACCGCAGCGAGGCCTACCTGAAGAACGTGGTGCGCTCCATCGTGTCGGCTGTCTGCGCCACCGAGATGAACCTGCACGCCATGTTCCCCCAGCTGCAGGATCTGCCCCTTCACACCCCCAACGTGACCTTTATCACCACCCAGGAGCTGGAGGACAAGTACCCTGACCTGACCCCGAAGGAGCGCGAGAACGCCTTTGTAAAGGAAAACGGCACCACCTTCCTGATGAAGATCGGTGCTCCCCTGAAGAGCGGCAAGCCTCACGACGGCCGCGCCCCCGACTACGACGACTGGGACCTGAACGGTGACCTGCTGTTCTGGAACGAGCCCCTGCAGTGCAGCTACGAGTTGAGCAGCATGGGCATCCGCGTCAGCCCCGAGAGCATGGACCGGCAGCTGACTATGGCAGGCTGTGACGACCGCCGCACCCTGCCTTTCCACAAGGCAGTGCTGAACGGCGAGCTGCCCTACACCATCGGCGGCGGCATCGGCCAGAGCCGTCTGTGCATGCTGCTGCTGGGCAGCGCCCACATCGGCGAAGTACAGGCAAGCGTCTGGGACGAAGCCACCCGCGCGGCCTGCGCAAAGGCTGGGATCCCTCTGCTGTAAGCAAAACACGAGAAAAGGCTCTCTGCCAAAACCGGCAGAGAGCCTTTTTGCATCTCAGCTTCTGAAAAGCAAGCCCACATTTCTCTTTTTGCGGCAGTTCCCGCCCAGCCGCCAGACAATCCAGGCATAGAGCAGGTTCATGGCCAGGATGGCCGCACACCACAGCACCGTCTGCCGGGTGGCCTGCTGATAGACCAGCAGGAACGGGTAAGGCCCGGTGATGAGCCGCTGGTAATTGGCCCAGAGGGCCACAGAGCCATAGAGCATCGTGGGAACCAGCGCCAGCGGAACGCACCGCGCAGGCAGCTTTGGCTCCCGTTCCAGCAGGACAAAGGAGACAAAGGCACACAGCGGGTTGAGCAGGTGGTGGTAGAGCATGGAGCTCTCGGTCAGCAGAAACACCACGCCGCCCTGGTCGGCACAGTAGGGCCCCAGCACGAACACCACGGTCAGGAAGGTCATGGTCAGGCAGCAGGTGGCAATGTACTTGAGCGTCTTGACCCAGCGGGGCAGCTGCCGCCCCGTGAACAGGCAGATCACCTGACACACCGCCACCAGCAGGCAGACAAAGAACGCAAAGACATTGGAGTTCTCGGTGTAAAAGGTGAAGGTCTGGCTGCCCACCGCTTCCCAGGTCATCCGGATGGCCACCGGCTCCCACCGCACGATGCAGAGGTTCAGGAAAATGGAACAGAGAATGGCGATCTTCTTGATCATTTTGCGGTATTGACGAAGCTGCGGTTGTCCCACAGGTACTTGATGCCGGAGATGGCGGTGGCAATGGCCACCAGCCAGCACAGCCAGTAAGAGAGGAACACGCAGTCAGCGCCTATCATAACGGAATTGCCCCAGGTCAATGCGGTGCCGAAGTAGTAGAAGATGATGGTCAGCATCTGCAGCACAGTCTTGACCTTGCCCCACATATTGGCGGCGATGACCTTGCCGTCCTTGGCACCGGCGGCTACCATCCGCAGACCGGACACGGCAAACTCACGGGCCAGGATGATGCAGAGCACCACCGGGCTGCACACGCCGTCCCGCAGCATGTAAATGAAGGCCACGGTTGTCAGCATCTTGTCGGCCAGCGGGTCGGCAAACTTGCCAAAGTCGGTGACCATGTTCCACTTGCGGGCCAGATGGCCGTCCAGAAAATCGGTAAAGCTGGCTGCGGCAAAGATGATGCCTGCCACCAGATACCAGGTGGGGTTGAAATCTTCCGTGCCGATCTGGGTCAGGGAAACGAAGACCATGAACACCGGCACCAGAATGATGCGGGTCAGGGTGAGCTTATTGGGCAGATTCATATAGATTCCTCCAATTTGTTATTTTGCAACCGTGCCGTACAGATCGTAAAGGTCACTGTCCTCCACCAGCACATCATAGAACTGGCCGGGATAGAGCGGCTCCTCGCTGGAAACGCAGACATTGCCGTCCACCTCGGGGGCATCGCCGGTGGTGCGGCAGAGGTACAGGCCGCTCTCCTCGTCGATGCCGTCACAGAGCACACGGACGGTCTGGCCCACCTTCTCGGCCTGTTTCTGGGCCATGATGCCGGTCTGGATCTGCATCACCAGCTCTGCGCGCCGGTCCTTGGTCTCCTGATCGATCTGGCCGTCCATCTTTGCGGCCACGGTGTTCTCCTCGGCAGAATAGGCAAAGCAGCCCAGACGGTCAAATCTGACCTCCTTGACGAAGTTGCACAGGTCCTCAAACTGCTCCTCGGTCTCGCCGGGGAAGCCTGCGATCAGGGTGGTGCGCAGGGTGATGCCGGGGATCTCCCGGCGCAGCTTGCCGATGACCTCCAGCAGCTCTGCGCGGTTGGAGCGGCGGTTCATGTTTTTGAGGATGGTATCGTTGCAGTGCTGGATGGGCAGGTCGAGGTAAGGCACCACCTTCTCGTTCCGCTTCATGGCGGCAATAAAGTCATCGGTGATGCGCTCCGGGTAGGCGTACATGATGCGGATCCACTCAAGGCCCGGCACCTTGTTCAGCTTGTCCAGCAGCTCACAAATGCTGCCGGGCTTGCCCCAGTCCTCGCCATAGGCGGTGGGGTCCTGGGCCACCACGATCAGCTCCTTCACGCCCTCACCGGCCAGCCAGCGGGCCTCGGCCACGCAGTCGGCCAGATCGCGGCTGTGCAGCGGGCCGCGGATGCCCGGGATGGCGCAGTAGTGGCAGCGGTTGTTGCAGCCCTCTGCGATCTTTAAGTACGCATAGTGGGCAGGCGTGCCGATGACACGCTTGCCGCCCAGCGGGAAGTCCTTTTTGGCACCGTAGCTTTCCAGATGGTTCTCACCGTGGAACAGGCGGGCCACGATGGTATCAATGGCCTTGTTGGAGGCACAGCCCACCACAGCATCCACCTCGGGGATCTCCTCCTCGATCTGGCTGCGGTAACGCTCAGCCAGGCAGCCGGTGACGATGACCTTCAGCTCCGGGTTCTGCTGCTTGTAGGCGCAGGCCTCCAGAATGTTCTCAATGGCCTCGGTCTTGGCGCTCTCGATAAAGCCGCAGGTGTTGACCAGAATGACATCGGCTTCACCCAGGTCGGCCACCGTCTCGTGACCAGCCGAAAGCAGGATGTGCACCATCACGTCCAGATCGACCTGGTTCTTGGGGCAGCCAAGGGAAATACATGCAATTTTCATAAGGGATGATACTCTCTTTCCTGTTTGTCAAATCTCCGTTGTATAACCTCTCCGTCATTGCTTCGCAATGCCACCTCTCCTAGTAGGAGAGGCCTTGGCAGTAAGGGAGAAGTTTCCCGTTTTGCCAAGGGCTCCCCTACTAGGGGAGCTGTCGAGCGGATGCGAGACTGAGAGGTTGTACCAAGGATCACTTATTCCTCTTCGATTCGCCGAATGGCTTCCTTAATGACGGAATACGAAAATCCCCGCCGCTGCAGGGCCGCAATGACCAGATCCCTGCGGCCCGCTTCCAGCTTTTTGCGGTAATGCCCCTCCACCAGAGCGGCGGCGGCTTCCAGCTCCGGGTCCTCGCCAGAAACATCGGGGGTGTAAACAGCATCCAGCGCCTGCTGGATCTCGCCTGCGGCCAGGCCCTTCTGCCGCAGATTCTGGGCAGCGGCGCGGCGGCTCTTTTTTGCCGCCAGCAGGGCGTGGGCACGGGTCTCGGCATAGCGGGCATCGTTGATATACTCCCGCTGCACCATCTCTGCCACCACGGCGGCACTGGTCTGCTGGGTATAGCGGCGGTTCAGCCGCTCATACAGCTGGCCCGAGGAAAGCTCCTGCCCGGCCAGCAGCTCCATGGCCCGGGTGCGGGCCTTGGCGGCATCGGTGGATTTTTCCTCTTCGGCCAGCGGGCGGCGGCCACGGCTGTAAAAGGCCATTTACTCTTCCACCATGATATCCAGCTCACTCTCGCTGCTGCGGGCGGGAGCCTTGACCACCGGCTCCTTTGCTGTGGCAGGAGCTGCCGGTTCCCCCTCTGCAGGGGCGGCAGCAGCCTTGCCCCCCGGGCGGCGGGTGGCATAGAGCTTGTCGGCATTGGCGCGCACCTGACCCTCGATATCGTTGGCGATCTCGGGGTTATCGCGCAGGAACTGCTTGGCATTGTCGCGGCCCTGACCCAGGCGGATATCACCGTAGTTGAACCATGCACCGCTCTTCTGAACGATGCCCAGCTTGACACCCAGATCGATGAGCTCACTCATCTTGGAGATGCCCTCGCCGAACATGATGTCGAACTCCGCCTCACGGAACGGAGGCGCCACCTTGTTCTTGACGATTTTTGCGCGGGTATGGTTGCCGATGAACTGGCCGGAAGAATCCTTCAGGCCCTCCACGCGGCGGATATCGATGCGGACAGAAGAATAATACTTCAGGGCGCGGCCGCCGGTGGTGACCTCGGGGTTGCCGTAGACCACGCCGACCTTTTCACGCAGCTGGTTGATGAAGATGCAGACGGTGTTGGTCTTGCCGATGACGCTGGTCAGCTTGCGCATGGCCTGGCTCATCAGGCGGGCCTGCAGGCCCACATGGCTGTCGCCCATCTCGCCCTCGATCTCAGCGCGGGGCACCATAGCAGCAACAGAGTCCACAACGATGGCATCAATGGCACCGGAGCGCACCAGCGCCTCGCAGATCTCCATAGCCTGCTCACCGGTATCGGGCTGGCTGACCAGCAGGTTGTTGATGTCCACACCCAGCGCCTCGGCATACACAGGGTCCAGCGCGTGCTCCACGTCGATGAAGGCAACATCGCCGCCCTTCTTCTGGGCTTCGGCCAGAACATGCAGGGCCAGCGTGGTCTTACCACTGGATTCAGGGCCGTATACCTCAATGATGCGGCCCCGGGGCACGCCGCCCACGCCCAGTGCCAGATCCAGGCCGATGCTGCCGGTCGAGATGGCATCCACCTGCATGGCGGCGTTGTCGCCCAGCTTCATCACAGCGCCCTTGCCGAACTGCTTCTCGATCTGGGCCAGTGCCGTGGCCAGCGCATCCTTCTTGGCACCGGGATCGGTCTTCTGGGTCGCCGGGGCAACGTTGTTGTTCTGATTTTTTGCCATAGTGTCATGCTCCTTTGTCATCTGTTCCCGGCGCGGTGCGGCCAAACGCAGGCGCGGGCATTCCAATTCTTTCGGTACTAGTATAACACATTTTACAGATATTACAACAGGAAGTTGTAGATATTTTTATTGTTTTCTCGCCATCACACAGCGGTCATTGCCGCCAAAGTCTTTTCTGCACACGATGTCCGTCCACCCGTTGGCGGCAAGCAGAGCTGTTACGGCTTCCCGCTGCTGCCAGCCGATCTCCAGGGCAAGGGCACCGCCGGGACGCAGGGCTTGCAGGTAGTGTTCCGCAATGGCGCGGTAAAATACCAGCCCATCCTCCCCCGCTTCCAGCGCCATGGCAGGCTCCTGCGCCACCTCGGGCTGCAGTTCGCCCATCTCGGCGGCGGTCAGGTAGGGCGGGTTCGACACAATGAGGTCGAGCTGCCCCTCCGGCAGGGTCTGCCAGTAGGTGAACAGATCCCCCCGCACCGGGGTGATGGTCAGTACCGGGGAGAGATGGGCGTTCTGCTCCAGATAGCGGTATGCCGCAGGGCTCTTCTCCAGACTGGTGACCTGTGCCGCCGGGCAGAAGCGCTTCACGCCCAGCCCCAAACAGCCCGTGCCGGCACAGAGGTCGAGCACCCGGGGTGCCTCCACCCCAGCCAGCATTCCGGCGGCGGCTTCGGCCACCACCTCAGTATCGGCCCGGGGGCAGAGCACGCCGGGGCCGACAGCCAGCTCAAAGTCGAGGAAGGGCCAGCTGCCGCAGAGGTACTGCAAAGGCTCCCGGGCCGCGCGGCGGGCCGTCAGGGCTTCCAGCCGCTCTGCCTGCTCTGCACCCAGCGGAGCATCGGCAAGGCGGACATCCCCGCCCGCTGCCAGCCGGAAGAGCTCGGCCGCGTCAAAATCCGCGTCGGGGCAGCCTGCGGCGCGCAGGCGTGCCTCCACCTCCCGGACTGCTGCCCGGGGCAGCATCCCTGCGGTTACCATCTGCCGTCCTCCGGGTCCTCGGGCAGGACCGGCGTGACGGCAGCAATGGCCACCTCGATCATGCTGTCGTCCGGCTCAAACACGGTCAGATGCTGCACCCAGATGCCGGGCTGCCGGATGATGCGGGTGGCGATGTTGTCCGACCGGCCGCACCACTTGAGCAGCTCGTAGCTGATGCCCATGACCAGCGGCAGGAGCAGCAGCTTGAACACCACCCGCAGGCTGGTGCTGGACCAGGGCAGCACGCTGTACAGGAACACGCTGACGATGACCACCAGGATCAAAAAGCTGGTGCCGCACCGGGGGTGGAAGCGGGTATATTTGCGGACATTCTCCACCGTGAGGGGGTCTCCGGCCTCGTAGCAGGCAATGGTCTTGTGCTCGGCTCCGTGGTACTCGAACACCCGGTGGATCTCCTTCATCCGGGAGATGGCGGCCATGTAGGTCAGGAAGATGGCGACCTTGAGCACCGCTTCCAGCACCACCTTGGCCCAGCGGCCCAGCGGCACCAGATGGTTCAGGCCGCCCACCAGCACCGTGGGCAGAACGGTGAAGAGCAGGATGGCAAACAGCCCGCCGATCACGGCAGCTGCCGCCAGCATGATATCTTCGGCCTTTTTGCCCAGATGGTCGCCCACCCATTTTTCAAAGGCGGTCTCCTCTTCGGCGGGGTCGTAGTCGTCCCCCATGCTCACCTGTGCCGAGTACATCATGTACTTGTATCCCATAATCAAGCTCTCGATCATCGAGATGGCTCCCCGCACCAGCGGGATCTTTGTCCACACGCCGTGGGTGGGGGTGGGCTCGACCTTGGTCTCAATGGTTCCATCGGGCTTGCGGACGGCACAGCAGATGTTTTTCGGGCCCCGCATCATAATGCCCTCCATCAGGGCCTGCCCGCCCACACTCGTCTTGAAGCGTTCCTTATTCGGTTGATTCATTGGCTCTCCTATGGGGCGCTGCGGCCCCTCTCTATCGTAAAAACTGCCCCTCTATCTTACCAGATAAATATGGACAATCTCTTATCGTTTGTAGATCGGCAGCCCCAGGGTGACCACCGTGCCCCGGCCCAGCGTACTCTTGAGGTCCATGGTGCCGTCCAGTGCGGTCATAATGGAATCCACCAGCGCAAGGCCGATGCCGCTGCCCCGCACCGAGTTGCTGCCCTTGTAAAACTTGGTCTTGACGTTTTCCAGATCCTCCGGCGGGATGCCGCGGCCCTGATCGATGATCTCGATGAAGGCTTTGTACTCGCCCTGCCAGATCTTGACCGTGATGCGTCCGCCGGGGGCCGAATACTTGATGGCATTGTCCAAAATGTTGATGAACACCTGCCGCAGGCGGTCGGGGTCGGCGTAGACCGGGATCATCTCCTCCGGCTCCGCATAGGCCAGCAGAAGCCCCTCCCGCTGGATGCGCGCTTCACAGAAAAGGACAGCGTCCGTCAGTTCAGCCACAAGGTCCAGGGGGCGGCACTCCATTTTCAGGCGGCCATTCTGCAGGCGGCTGAAATCCAGCAGCTCCTCCACCATGTTGTACAGGCGGGCGGTCTCGTTGTTGATGATCTCCAGCCCCTTGCGGTAGTTCTCATCAGTGGGATCATCCAGGGTGCGCAGGGTCTCCACCCAGCCCCGGATGGAGGTGAGCGGCGTGCGCAGCTCATGGGAGACCGAGCTGATGAATTCGTTCTTCATCTTCTCCGTCTCTTCCAGCCCCTCGGCCATCTGATTGATGGTGCCGCGCAGGCGGTCCACCTCGTCCCGCTCGTCACCGGTCACAGGCAGACGGACATCCAGTTCTCCCCGGGCGATGCTGGCGGCGATCCGCTCCACCTGCCCCAGCGGCACCACGATGCCCCGCACGAAGTACAGGCCAGAGGCCACTGTAAAGCCCAGAATGGCCGCCACCACGATCAGACTGACGATGAAAACGCTTTTCAGCTGCGCCTGCACCAGCGTCAGACTGGTGACAAGGCGCATGGCAGCCACATCCTCGGCCGCATAGGGCACCAGACTGCACACAGCCATGACCGTTTCCCCGCTGGCGGTGCGGTAGATAGCCACACCCACGCCGTCCGGTGCATCCTGCGCCTTGTTAAAATCGTCCTGCACCACGATGCCGTCCGCACCTGTGCCGCTGGAGGAGGCGATCACGCCGCCGTAACCGTCCAGCAGCATGAACTCATATTTGTCTTTATCCGCAAACTGCTCCACCATCCGGCGCAGGGCCACACTGCGGTTGGCCGCGGTCTTCTGAGCCGTGTCGCCGGTGTACATTTTCAGCTGACCGTTGATGGAGGAAAAACGCCGCATCATGGTCTGCTGGACGCTGTTGTAGTAGCTGCGGCCGAAGTTGTACACGAACATGCTCTCCACCAGCAGCACCAGCAGCACGGTCAGGAACAGGCTTCCCCGCAGCCAGCGGTTGGTAATCCCACTGCGCATTGCTTTTCCTCCTTTCTGTCAGTAATCCTGGCTCTCCTATTGGGAGAGCAGTCGAGTACAGCGCAACTGAGAGGTTTTTCCTTACTCCTCCCACCGGTAGCCGTAGCCCCACACTGTCATAATGTGGGTGGGGTGGCTGGGTTCATCCTCTACCTTCATCCGCAGGCGGCGGATGTTCACATCCACGATCTTCACATCGCCGAAGTAGTTCTCACCCCACACGCCCTTCAGGATCTTTTCCCGCACCAGCGCGATGCCGGGGTTGTGGAAGAACAGCTCCATGATCTGGAACTCCACCTGGGTCAGCTCGATCTGCCGCCCGGCCTTGAGGAGAACACGGCGGTTCTCATCCAGCACAAATTCCCCGCTGACCAGCGTGGTGGGGGCATTTTCGTCTGCAGCGGAGCCGCCACCCGAGCGGCCCACCCGGCGGCAGAGGGCCTCCACACGGGCCAGCAGCTCACTGACGCTGAAAGGCTTGGTCATATAGTCATCCGCGCCGATGGACAGGCCGCGGATCTTGTCCTGCTCCTGCCCCTTGGCACTCAGGATGATGATGCCGATCTTCTGGTCGGTGCGGCGGATGGTCTCGCAGAGCGAGAACCCATTCATGCCGGGCAGCATCACATCCAGAATGGCAGCATCACAGCCGGGCTTCTGCTCCAGCAGAGGCAGGGCGGCTTCGGCGCTGTCGGCCTCCACCGCCTCCATCCCCGCCAGCCGCAGGTTCAGCGCGATCATCTCGCGGATGCTGGCTTCATCCTCTACCACAAGTACCTTGACCATCTAAGACCTCCATATTTTTCTGCCTTCTCCCTCTGCCCAAGAGCACACGGAGAAGCATTTCACCTCAGAACACCCAGCCTGCATCCGGTAAACTTCTGCAAAACTGAGCGGCATCATCCATTCAACCGATACAACGACCGGGACAGTCGATAGCTCTGATCCTTCAGCACCACGTCCGGCCCGAACTTGGCCTGCATCTGGCGGGATGCCACCACGCCCAGGCGGGTCCAGCCCGCCGCGCTCTCGCTGGAAGGAACCAGGCGCATGATCAGCACCAGCTTGCCCTCGTCCACGGTGTGCAGCTCCACGGCCTCCTCTCCCTCAGCGCTGTCGGTGAGCATCAGGTTGCCCTCCCACTCGGCAGGCAACTCAATGTAGCAGCTGCTCTCCTCGTCCAACAGGCCGAAGCTCTTTTCCGGCTCCGGGCTGGTGTAGTCCATCCAGACGATAAAATCCATCCGTCGGCTCTGGCTCAGGTTCAGCAGGCCCGCTTCGTCAGGCTGGGTGGGGATCTCCACGATGCCGTCGCCGTCCAGATCCCGGCTGACCAGCGTGGAGACATTGCGCAGGGACGCATTGTACAGCTCACTGGTGCTGATCTGCTCAGCGGGCAACATCTGCTGGCTTTCCTCATCGAAGTAGAGCAGCACCGTGGCCAGATTGTTGCCCGAGAGGCCGGTCCAGCCGTCCAGCACCAGATAGCGCTTTCCGTCCGCTCCCAGGCCCGCCGCCACAGCGGCGCAGCCCGAGAACTTATCTGCCGAAAGGCCCATGACAGCCACCTGCTGGAACATCCCGTCCCGGTCAACGGTCAGCAGCTCGATCTGCACCCCGCCGTCCTCCAGCGTGGACATCAGGATCAGATCCTCGTTGCCGCCGCCGGTGATATCCTCCACCAGATACTGCTCATAGGACTGTTCCAGAATGGCATTGACCGTGCCGTTCTCGTAGGAGTACACCGCCAGATAGCTGTCGCCCTGCGCGGCGAGGTACCCCACCACCAGCTGGGTTGCGGCACCATCCTGCAGCTGTGCCAGCCGGACATTGTCCACTGTATCCGCCAGACCCTCGATGCTCTGGCGAACCTGCCACACGCCTGCGGCATCCTTCTGCAAAAATGCAATGCAGACGTTGGAACTTTGGGCCGTGGTGTAGAGAACAGCGGCATCCTGCTGGCCGTCACCATCCAGATCCTGCAAAAGGAACGGCGAGAGCAGCTCCCCCTGCATCGGGTATTTCAGCTGGGCGCTCTCCCCCAGCCATTCGTTCAGGGCATTTTGCAGTGCACCGTAGTCGCCCGGAAGGCGCGGGGCACGCAGCAGCTCCTCCACCTGCACATTTTCCGACATCGGAAGGCCGCACGCCGAGAGCAGGCCCATCACGCAGCCTGCACTCAGCACCAGAAACCGTCGTCTTTTCAACCGCCGCCCCTCCCTTCTGTGGAAAATTCGCAAAGTCGTGCAGAAATACAGTACAATTATAGCATTCTTGCCCCGCCATCACAAGCCCCAGCTGCTAACGCCCAACCGGGCAGCGCGGCATTCCCACGCAAGTGAAACGGGCCATTCCATCGCCCGCCCTACTGCCTGCGGCAGCAGGGTCCCACCCCAGCGGACACTTGCTTTGGGAACACCCCGCTGCCCGGCCCACACGATGCAAAAAAGGCCCTTTCCCCGAAGGGAAAGAGCCTTTGTTACACTGTTTGAACAGTCAGAGTCGATCAGACGAGCTCCAGAACTGCCATCTCAGCAGCGTCGCCGCG
>OBCT01000509.1_pt1 | contig 17372 bp, 18 predicted proteins | sample 1495981 | NCBI WGS metagenome assembly OBCT01 (sample SAMN04168658, study PRJEB22393) | human gut metagenome | biome: human gut microbiome; feature: stool | host: Homo sapiens | collected 2014-03-24
AATGATCTTGACTTGTTCCCCAAATGTTAAATCCTGCATTTTTTCCTCCTTATGTATATTTATACTCTTTACCAACCCTTTACGGTATTCCCCATATACTTTATCCTATCTCTTTTTCCCAGTCTGCGTCAAGAGATTTTCCGCAATGCGGTTTTTAGAACCAGCGCGGACCGGACTGTTGCTTATACTTATACTTATGCGATTCTTCTGCACGGTACTGTCAGGCTTTTTATTGAAGAAGATATTCTTCCAGTGTCAGATTCTTTTTCATGATCTCTTCCGCCGCCGTTTTCCCTACATACCGATAATGCCACGGTTCATAAATGATTCCCGTGATATCCACCTTTTCCGGAGGATATCTTAAAATAAATCCATATTCCCAACAATGTTCCATCAGCCATTTTTGTTCGTCCGTCTCTCCCTGCCGGTCATCCAGACCTTCATACTCGGACGCTATAATATCCACTGCAAGTCCGGTCGCATGTTCGCTCGTTCCCGGAACTGCCACTGACTTTTTCGTCTCATCATAAGCTTCCAAAGGCGTACGTCCGTTTGCCATCCAGTCCTGCATGGTTGCATTAAACACTTCCTTCTGCTTCTCAGAAGAACGGTAAGCGGAAGCAACATACATACTAAGTCCCGCTTTTGCCCCATCGTCAAGCATCTGCCGAAGAGGTTCTTCGATACGCGCATCGACAAACCGTTCGCTTTCCAACTCCACCATAGATTCCGGCACATAAGAAACATCCAGAGGATGAGAGTCGTTGACAAGAACCAATGCCCACCCTTCTTTGTCGCTTCCTAAAGCCTCTGCGCTGTTATTCGCCGCCTCATGCTTCATGATCTCTTCTTTCAGCTCATTTGTTTTCTTTTTTAATTTTTCTTTTTCTGCGGCAAATTCCGCTTTATTTTTTGACAAAACCGACTTCGCGGCAACTCCTGTACACAGAACTCCCGCCACAAGACCGATCGCTATGCCGATGACCAACATTCGTCTCAGCCGGAATTCTCCGGTCAATTTTTTCATAATTTCAACTCCATATCTATATCGGCGGCAATCTCTTTCTCTGTAGAACAGATCGCCATTTTATATAGTTTATTCGGATGCTCATATTCCCGGTAATAATAATCTTGCCGAAACAGATCCGGTTTCCGTATCAAAACCGGCGGATTTCCCAATCGTATCTCAAACGAGTCAAGCGAAAGCTTCATACCGAATCTTGTCGCTTTCAAAAAACTTTCTTTGAGCACCCAGTATCTGTAAAATATATCCGCCCTCTCCTCCGGTGTCTTTCCCGACATCACTGCCTCATATTCCGAACCGCAAAAATACCGTTTTGCCAAATGCTCCCGCGCCCTGCCGATCTGCTGAATATCACACCCGACCTGTATGCGTTTTCCCTCTGCCAAATCCCCTCCCATACAGACGGCACACATGACAAACTCCCCTGAATGTGACAGGTTAAACACTGTTTCCTTCGGAAGTCTGTATTTCTTCCTCAACTTCTCCCACAGACTCCATGCCGCCACGCTCTGCACTCTCTTTAAAGGATCTGCCTGCGCCATTGCCTTTTCTTTCCGAAAACGGGGAAGCCGTTCAAAATATTTTATATATATTTCTTTATCGTAAAGCGGCGTAATGTCCGCCGCCCATCCCTTTACCATACTTTTCCTTATCTGTCTCTTAAATATCTCACTTCAAACGTTTCAATCGTGATCGGTTTATTAAACAATGTTCCCTGTGCATAATCACAGCCGATCTCCCTGAGTACATTAAACTGATCCTGAGTTTCCACGCCCGCTGCCTGAACAGACGCTCCCAACTGTCTGCATATGTCGATAACAGCCTGCGCCACGATCCGGCTCCTTCCGTTTCCGACAATATTTGAAATCACGCTCTTATCCAGTTTCAATCCGTCGAACTCCATAAGAGACAAGATCGAAAAACTTGAATCTTTTGCACCGAAATGATCCAAGATCACTCTTACATTTCCTTTTCGTATCTTACTGCTCGTCTCTGCCAGCATCTCCTGATTCATATCGCTGCTTGATTCCGAAACTTCAACTTCGAGATACTCGCATCTGACATGATGTTTTTCTATGAGATGCAGCATTTTATCCGCAAGTCCTTCCTGCCGAAGAGTTGCCCCTGCAAAATTCACCGAAACCGGGATCATCGGAATATCTCTTACTTCCCATTTATGAAGCGTTTTGCACACTTCCTCAAACACATAAAGATCAAGGTAATGGGAAAGTTTTGTTTCTTCCAGCATATTAAGATATCTTCCCGGATCTACTATTCCGAGATCTTTGTGATGATAGCGCACAACCGCTTCCGCTCCGCCGACCTCGCCTGTGAGCGTATCGATCTTCGGAACAAGACATACGATAAAATTCCCGTTTTCAATATCTTGTAAAAGATCTTCTTTTATGATCGGTTCGTGATGTCCTTTTTGCAAATTTTTGTAATATTTTCTTTTTTCCTCGCGCATCATCACTTCCGCGTTGTTGACAAGCTTGTCTACCTCGATATCGATCTTCTCCCACGCATAGCCGATAGAAACAAGTCCGAGACTGATATTGTCAAGCTTTGTATGCACCGCATGAACCTGTTTTGTAAAATCCTGATAAGACGTATTTTCTACAAGCACGAGATACTCATCTCCCGTCAGCCGATATGCTTCCCCACTGTGAAAATACTCCTCCAGAACTTCTCCGACACGAATTACGACTTCGTCTCCGTAATCTCTCCCGAACTCTTTATTAAAATTTTTCAGTCCGTTGATATCGACGGAAAGCGCGCCGATCGATTTTAATTTCTTCTCATCCACAGTATCAAAATAGTGAACAAGACTGTTTCTGTTCAAAAGACCGGTAAGATCGTCATGATAACTCAGATATTCCTGCTGCTTCTGCATCTTCTGCAGTGCGATTGCCTGCGGAATATACTGAACGATAGCGCGCATCAAGTCGATGGTGCAGCCTCCCCGTCTGACTCCGACAACCGCAAGAACAGCAGTCACATCTTCACTGATCGGAAGAAACACGCTATAATCCCGAGCCGTCGTATCGGTAATCTCTGTTTTCATCCATTTCGGCTGACGCTCTTCCGGGAGAAGTTTCATCCGATCACGCTGCCACTCGATATTCTCATCGCACCACTCGTAGATCGTCTCGATGTCTCCTCTGTCTTTTTCAATATAATAAGCATACTCCGCATCATAATAGCTGCGAACCGTACTTAATATTTCGTTTACGATCTCGCTAAGAGACCGGATTTTGTAACCTTCACTCATAATTCCCCGCCCGTTTCATTTTCTTTGATCTGTAAATCCATATATTTATTTAAACTGTTCTGTCTGACATTTTTCTGTGCATTTTAATGCAAATAATTTACTTGCATAAGCATTATTATTTTAGTATACAGCCATATAAAATGCAAGATAAAAAAAGAGCCAGTCACTCGTGATCTGACTCTTTTTATCTGTTTCTTTTCACAAACATGCTATCGATGTATCCTTTCGACAACCGTAAGCATCTGTCACACTTAATAGTGGATCAGGTCTTTCGCTCCCTGTGCAAGTTTCAGGCGGTTCATCGCCCGAGCAAGAGATGCCTGCGTGTGGTAATATTCCTGAATGCTTTGTTTCTGCCGCATCCGCTCTTGTGCATGTTCCCTTTGTTCTCTGGCATGACGCACGTCAATATCTTCCGGGCGTTCCGCCGTATCGACGAGCAGTGTCACACGGTTATTCACGATCTCCGCAAAACCTGTTCCGACTGCGATTTCCGTCACTTCACCTTCTGTTGATTCCATGCGCGCAATACCGACAACAACGGCGATCACCATATTTTCATGGTGCGCCAGTACGCCTTTTTCTCCGTCCGGCGCCGGAATCGTCAGTTTCTTACATCTTCCATTGAAAAATACTTTATCACTTGCTATGATTCTCAATCCAAATGTATCCATAATACACCTCTGCCTACTCCGCCGCCTTTGCTTTCTCGATCACATCGTCGATTGAACCTACATTGAAAAATGCCGACTCAGGATACTCGTCCATCTCTCCGTCGATGATCATCTTAAATCCTCGGATCGTCTCTTTCAGCGGCACATATTTTCCCGGAACTCCGGTAAACGTCTCAGCCACAAAGAACGGCTGCGACAAAAACTTCTGGATTTTTCTCGCACGCATAACGGTTGCTTTATCTTCATCCGACAACTCTTCCATACCGAGGATTGCGATAATATCCTGCAGTTCTTTATATTTCTGAAGAATCGCGATCACTTTGTTCGCCACTTCGTAATGCTCTTCCCCAACGATCTCCGCTTCCAAAATACGGGAACTTGACTCCAGAGGATCAACTGCCGGATAGATACCTTGCTCTACCACTTTTCTCGAGAGAACCGTCGTCGCATCCAAATGAGCAAACGTCGTTGCCGGAGCCGGGTCTGTCAAGTCGTCGGCAGGTACGTATACCGCCTGTACGGAAGTAACCGAACCGTTTTTCGTTGACGCGATCCTCTCCTGAAGTTCTCCCATTTCCGTAGCAAGCGTCGGCTGATATCCGACCGCCGACGGCATTCTTCCAAGAAGCGCAGACACTTCCGATCCCGCCTGTGTAAAACGGAAAATATTATCAATAAACAACAAAACATTTCTGTGTTCTTCATCGCGGAAATATTCTGCCATAGTAAGCCCTGTTTCCGCCACGCGCATACGCGCTCCCGGCGGCTCGTTCATCTGACCGAACACTAACGCCGTCTTTTCAAGAACTCCCGATTCTTTCATCTCTGTCCACAAGTCATTTCCTTCACGGGAACGCTCTCCTACTCCTGTGAATATGGAGTATCCGCCATGCTCTGTCGCTATGTTTCGGATCAGCTCCTGAATAAGCAACGTTTTTCCTACTCCGGCGCCGCCAAACAGTCCGATCTTTCCCCCTTTTGCATAAGGAGCAAGAAGATCGATTACTTTGATTCCCGTTTCCAGGATCTCAACAACCGGGCTTTGGTCTTCAAATGTCGGAGGATCTCTGTGAATCACCCACTGATCTGCATCTGTGATCTGTTCGCCGTCATCTACCGTCTCTCCAAGTACGTTAAACAATCTTCCCAGCGTCTTCTCTCCGACCGGAACTTTAATCCCCGCTCCTGTTGCAGTTACTTCCATGTCTTTGTGAAGCCCTTCGCTTGCAGCCAGCATCAGACAGCGAACTTCATTGTTTCCGAGATGCTGCGCCACTTCCATAACACATTTCTTTCCGTTATTTTCAACTTCCAAAGCGTCTTTGATAAAAGGAAGGTTCCCGTCTTGAAACACAACGTCTACAACAGGACCCATAACCTGTATGATTTTTCCTTTATTCATGATCTTTCTCACTTTCTTAGAACTATAGCGGCATTCTGCCGCCTGTTTGACATACTGATCTTCCCGAGGTATCAGCCCCGGCTTTTTTCTGCTGCATTTCTATTTTCGCTGTGCCCTTGCCCCGCTGCACACTTCTGTAATTTCCTGTGTGATCGCCGCCTGCCTTGCTCTGTTATATATGATCGACAAGTCATGGATCAGACTTTTCGCACTGTCTGTCGCAGATTTCATCGCCATCATGCGGGCGTTATGTTCGCTTGCATATGCTTCCACAAGCGCTCCGTAGACGATTCCGGTCACATAATTCGGAATGATACTATCCATTACCGCTTCTGCAGACGGATACAGCGCGATTGCTTCTCTGTGCACGTTCAACGGCATTTTCATTTCGTTAAACGAGCTTCTTTCAAGCGGAAGAAGCTTCATTACTTCTGCTTCTGCCTGAACAGAATTTTCCATCCTCGTATAAACAATATAGATCTCGTCCAATTCCCTCTCCCTGAACTGGTCGAGCAGAACCGCGGCAATATCCCTCGCCCTGTGCATCGTCGGATTTTGTACCGTATATTGAAAATTGGTATCGATCTGCACGTCCCGCTTTGCAAAGTAATGACGACCGAGTTCTCCTACGATAAACAATTTATGAATCCCCGGACGGGCCAGTATCTCTTCTTCTAATTTCACGATATTATGATTATACGCCCCTGCCAGTCCTTTATCCGCCGTAATAACGATCGAACCGATCTTGCGCTCTCCTTCCGGAACATTCTCGCGCGCCGAAAAATATCCATGATGCAAGTCCGGCAAATGTCTGAGTATTCTCGATATTTCGCCTTGCAGGCCATAAAAGTAAGGCTCTGTATCCGCAAGTTTTTTCTTCGCATGGGTCATTTTCGACGAAGAGATCATATACATCGCGTTCGTAATCTTCATCGTATCTTTTACACTGTTGATACGGCTTTGTATCTCTCTGATATTTGCCATATTATCACCTGCTCTTTTTAAATTCCTCTGCGATCAACACAATCTGATCGATCAATTCATCAGACAACACTTTTTTCTCTTCGATCTCTTCGCCGATATTTGGGTATTTCGTATCAAACCACGTCATGAGATCAAGACGGAACTGACGTATTTCTTTTTTATCGATGCCGAGGAATATTTTGTGTGTCGCGGCACAAAGAGTAATTACTTTTTCATGCAGTGACATCGGATGATATAACGGCTGTTTCAAAAGTTCCATCAGTCCGCTTCCATATTCCAGCTGTTCCTTCGTCGCAGGATCCAGGTCCGAGCTAAACTGTGTAAACACTTCCATCTCTCTATACTGCGCGAGATCGATACGGATACTTCCCGACGCTTTTTTCATCGCCTTCGTCTGTGCCGCCCCGCCTACACGCGATACGGAAAGACCGACATTTACCGCCGGACGCATGCCCGCCGCAAACAATCCGCTCTCCAAAAAGATCTGTCCGTCTGTGATCGAGATCACGTTCGTAGGAATATATGCAGATACGTCTCCTGCCTGTGTCTCGATGATCGGCAGCGCAGTGATCGAACCGCCGCCGTTTTCATCACTTAATCTGCTTGAGCGTTCCAGCAGTCTTGAGTGAAGATAAAATACATCTCCCGGGTAAGCCTCTCGTCCCGGAGAACGTCCGAGCAAAAGGGAAAGCGCCCTGTATGCAACCGCATGTTTTGACAGGTCGTCATACACGATCAATACGTCTTTTCCTTTATACATAAAGTATTCTGCCATTGCGGTTCCCGCATATGGAGCAATATACTGAAGCGGCGCGCAGTCGCTTGCCGTTGATGACACGACGATCGTATAATCAAGAGCGCCGTTTGTCTTTAATGTATTAACAACTTTTGCTACCGTAGACGCTTTCTGTCCGATTGCAACATAGACACAGATCACATCTTTGTCTTTTTGATTCAAAATCGTATCAAGAGCGATCGACGTTTTCCCTGTCTGTCTGTCTCCGATGATCAGCTCTCTTTGCCCTCTTCCGATCGGAAACATAGAGTCAATAGAAAGGATTCCCGTCTCCATCGGAACACTGACAGATTTTCTGTCAACGATTCCGGGCGCTTCCTGCTCAATCGGACGATAACCGTCGGCTTCTATACTTCCTTTTCCGTCTATCGGCTCGCCAAGCGCATTTACGACTCTTCCTATATAAGCGTCTCCAACCGGAACTCCGGCTCTCTTTCCCGTACGGGTTACTTTCGTTCCTTCACTGATTCTTGTATCGCTTCCGAAAAGAATACAGCCGATCTCGTTTCTTCGGATATCCTGAACCATTCCCTTCAATCCGTTTTCAAACGTAACGATCTCACCGTACATCGCATGATCTATTCCATAAATCGAAGCGATCCCGTCGCCTACTGTAATGACAGTTCCCACTTCACTGTCTTTGCTCATCATATCAAAATTCTCAATCTCTTCTTTTAAGATCGAAATGATTTCATTTGAGTTGATCGAACTCACCTCGCTCACCTCCGTGTTAATCTTTGTTCTAATCTGTCCAGACGGCCTTTCGTGCTCCTGTCATACTCATCGTTTCCTACCCGCAGAATAAATCCGCCTATCAGAGAATCATCTTTTTTCATCTCAATATACGCGCGTTTTGCTCCGTATTTTCTGCACAAAAACGATTCCATGCCTTTTTTTTGTTCTTCACTTGGAAGCGCCGTGTAAAAAAGAACCACTCTTATGATCTGTTCCTCCTCATCTGCCCGCATATCGTATGCGTCAAAAATTTCTCCAAGCAGACGAACCTTACGATAACGGCAGACAATCTTCAGAAAGTTTCTCATTTCCCGCGGAAACACTTTATCTATGACCTGTTCCTTCTTCTCTTGACGAATCGTCGGATTGTCCAGAACATCTGTGATCTGCGGTACTTCCGAAAATATTTCACGAGTTTTTTCTATCGTCTCTTTCGGAATATTCAGTTCAAAAAGCGTTTCTGCGTATCTCACTGCCGAAGAAGAACAAATTACTTTTCTATTTGTTTTCATTTCCGTGTCCCTCTCCTGTTTCTCTTAGAAACTGATCGAACAACTGACTCTCTCTTTCTTCGTCCGACTTCCCGCCTGCAATCTTCGCCGCCGAAGCGATCGCAAGACCGGTGATCTCGCCCTTCAGTTCATGGATCGTTTTTTCCCGTTCAATGCGGATTGTCTCTTTTGCCGACGCGATCATGCTGTCCGCTTTGTTCCCCGCTTCTTCCAGAATACGGTCATACTCTGCCTTTGCGCTTTTTCTTGCATTTTCTACGATCTAACGCCGCTTCATATTCTTGTTTCATTTTAAGAGCGCCATCCTGCGCATCCTGCGCGCTCTGCAGTCCGTCTGCAATCAGTTGTTTACGTTTCTCCATAATGTCTGTCACAGGCTTGATCAGAAAATGTCTCAGCAAGAGATAGAGAATTATCACATTTATTATTGTATAGACAAGATTCATATTTATTTCTATCATCTTTTTCCCATGCCTTTCCCGTCATTTTCACAATGTAACATCTGACTTTATTAACCGAGAAGAATGATGATCAAAATTCCGATAATAAATCCATAAATAGCCGTTGCCTCCGCAAGCGCACATCCGAGAATCAGATTCTTACTGATCTTACTCTCTGCTTCCGGCTATCTTGCGATCGCTTCTGCCGCTTTTCCTGTTGCGATACCGATACCGACGCCTGCTCCGATACCTGTCAATACTGCTACTGCTGCTCCGATTGCTATAATTGCTTCCATGTTTTTTGTTCTCCTTTAATTTTTTAATCTGTTTGATTGTTTTTTATTGATTGTTTTTTATTCTTAATCGTTTCCATCATTTGAAACAGCCCGGCTGTTTATCTTTTGATTCTATTCCATTTCCTCCGTCATAAATAACGCGGTCAGAAATACAAATACATATGCCTGAAGAAGCCCGTCAAAGATATCAAAATAGAAACTTACGGGGATCGGGCAAATAAGCGGCACAAAATATTTCAAAAGTTCCAGCACTACAAATCCCGCCAGCATATTTCCGAAAAGCCGCATACAAAGCGACAATGGGCGGATCACAATTTCCAATATCGTAATCGGCGCCACAACCGGAACCGGCTTTGCAAAATGTTTCATCCAGTGGACTACTCCGTTTTTATGAATTCCCGAAAATTCAATCACGCACATACTCATGATCGCCAGCGCCGCAGTCACATTCAAGTCTTTTGTCGGCGGTTTAAAACCTAACAATCCGATCGTATTCGACACTGCCAGATAAAGAAGTACCGTGATAAGATACGGCACATAAGCTTTATTTTCTTTTCCGATAATTCCTTCAAAGAAATCCTGCGCCCAACCGATCATTGACTCCAATGCAAGCTGTACCTTTCCGGGATTTTCAACCTTAAGGTTTCTTACTAATATAATGGATAAAAGAACCAAAACTGCCATAATGATCCAAGTGACAACAACCGATTCCGAAATTCCTCCTAAAACAGGAAGTTTCAAAACCGTTTTACAATTCAGTTCCTCCATCAATGTTTCTGTCAGATTTCCCGTATTGCTCCCTCCTTTTTCTTTGCTTTTTTATTACAGGCTTCCGTTCGTTTTGGGTATAAAAAAAGAGCTCTTTTCCATCGAGAACCGTTCCCCATCGAACCCCTGTTATATCTTCATCTCTTAGGTCCGACCGTTTTCGGTACAAGCCGTTTTTTCTGTATTTCCGGCTTCCCTAAAAGTCGAGTAAAACATTACACCCGAAGAATATTTTTGTCAATATTTCCACTTTATTTTCTGTTTTGGCAAAAAATCCGTTTTTTTCTTTCATTTTGCCACCTCATAACATAAAAAAAGATGAAAATTTATTCAATTTTCATCTCTCTTTTTTAACAATATTCTTTTTCTGTAAATTATCAAAAATTATATACAATGCACCCGCTGTTTTTGCAATATATTTTGTCGCTTTCCACAATCTTTATGTCTATTTTTTAACAAACATTGTCAAAAATAGACTTGTTTCTGTGATAATGTTTATAAAACCACATCTATTGTACCGACTGCCGTCTCCCAAGCGCCGCTTATGACGCCTGTTTCATATACCTTTTCTTCTTTCTGTCATCTGTCTCCGTTTTTTGCACTGCCTTTCGGCACTTTCTGCGATTTCTCCTGTATATCTTGCTCCACTTCCGAAGACTCTCTCGCAATTCTCAAAAAGTCTCTGTCATGCGCTTTTCTTCTCGGTATAAAGCTTCCTGCCACCTTTCCTTTTCCTCTGCTTTTCACATAGAAAAATCCAAGTACGGAAAATACAGCCGCGCCGATAAAATTAACGATCAAATCCTGCATCGTATCAAGCAGTCCGATATCAAGATATCCTCCCAATCCAAGAGATTGTCCGTTCACCGCAACATCTGTTATGTTTTGTATCGCATACGGCACATTATGTCCGCCCGGATCAAGCATAACAGATCGAATCGTATGGATAACCGTATCTTTCTGCATATCGAGTTCCATGATCATATCCATCCCAAACTCAAAAAACTCCCACACAACTCCGATCGTCATCGAAAAACAAAACGCTACGATTGCCGTAAAAAGCGGCGACAGTGAAAAAACCGTCCGGTCACTTCTGTTCAGCAGATCAACAAGCGAAAATCCGATCGCCGCCGCAAGAAAACCGTTCAATGTATGTAACACTGTATCCCAGAACGGAAATACAAGATAAAATTCACTGATCTCGCCGAGTATCTCTGCCGAAAAAATAAATACAAGAATGATAATCTCCAATGCTGTCGGCAGTTCCACTTTAAATGTAATCTGTGCCAAACTCGGAATCACAAGCAAAAGAAGCGTAAGTATACACAAAAATACATTTTCATAATTCCGATTCAAAAGTTGGAGCACGAGCATAATGATCACAAGCGCCCTCAATGTAAAATACACTATAGCCGAACTTTTATGTTCCCTTAGCTCCATGCTAAGAGCTGTTGTCCAATTTTTAAATTTTCCGGCCGCTTTCTTATTATCTCTTTTGCCATTTACGTCATTTACATTATCATTCTTATTTTTCTTTTCTCTCATAAACCTCTTTCCTCTGTTTCTGATCTTTCCTTATCAGACCCTTTGCCGCTTTTCTATTCAAGACCGCCTTCTTTACTTTTTTACTTTTACAGTTACATGTATAAAATTATACCTGCCGCTCCGCTTACGAGCATCAGCATGATCGGGTTGATCTTCCGCTTCCGCGACAAAAACAACACTCCTCCGAAAATAGCTACCGCGCCGATATCAAGCGATTCTTTCATTGTTTTTAAATCCGGATCTCCTGTTCCGAAAAAAGAAAGCAATATGATCGTTGCCGCGGCTGATACGATCAATCCCAGAGAAGCTGCTTTCAATCCGTTAAGCGTCTCAAAAATATAGACTGACTCTTTATGCTTCTGAAAAAAACGATACAGAGTCAATGAAATCGCAACTCCGCAAAAAACGCATCCGACTGTTGCCACAACCGCGCCTGCCGCACCTGCGATCTGCAAGCCGACAAACGTAGATGTATTCACTGCCAGAGGACCGGGCGTCATCTGAGATATCGTAATAATATCCGCAAATACTTTTTCTCCGATCCATCCCGCTTTTACTACAACTTCTTCATGGATCGAAGGGATTACCGCATACCCGCCTCCGATACTGACAAGGCCGATCTTCAAAAATGTCAAAAATAATTTTAAAAGAATTTCCATTTGTGACCTCCGCTTCTTACGTAAACCCGAAGGATACAAAGCCCGCAGCATACTGCCAGAATCAGCGCCACATTTACATCAAAAATAAAATTTGCTATAAAGGCGATCGGAATAAGGGAAAAAAGAAAAAATGATTTTTCTTTCAATATCACAGTGCACATATCTGCTACAACACTGACGATCAAAGCCGCAACTCCGGATTGCATTCCTTTTAAAACAGCGGCAACAATTTTATTTGCAATAAATAAATCATAAAATCCTGAAATGATTCCGAGAATCACAAGCGGCGGAATTACAGAAGCCGCACAGCTAATCACCGCCCCTGCCGTTCCCGCCGCCTTATACCCCGACAACGCCGCCAGATTCACCGCGATCGCCCCCGGACTTGACTGCGCCACAGCGGACATCTCCATCAGCTCATCTTCTGTAAATATCTTTTTCTTTTCAACAAAACTTCGGCGTACAAGAGGAACAACAACATAACCTCCGCCAAACGCAAACATGCTGATATAAATATTCACTGCAATCAGCCACAAGTAAATGCCCGGTGTTATTGACTTTTGTTCCTCATTGCTCATTGTGATTCCTTCCTCTTTCCTGCACCTTTCATTCCGGCATGCGTAAAATATATTCAAACGGGCATACCAAAAGATCAGTAAGGTTTCTCAGCCGCCTTGTTTCTTTGTTTTCATTCGTTTAATTACTTTCAAACGGGTAAATTCTTCACGCTCTTTTTCTTCCAAAGCATTCGTGATCGTATATACAAGTGATGTATACATCGGAATCGTGATATTCTGCAATGCATTTGCCCTCTTCTGCGTCTTTTTGATATTTCCCGCAAGGCGGTACGCCGCATTTTCTACCATAGACAATTTCACCGTCAGATCTTTTACCTTGCGGAATGCTTCTCTCGCCTTATCGATCGATTCACGGGTCGTACTAAATGAATACGTTGGCTTTCCGGCATCAGGCATATATTTGACATGAGGGATTTCCGTTCCCATAATACTGCGCGTCTGGATCGTGATCGAATTTTCGATCGGAACTGTATATGCAAGCATCTCAACATTGCTGATTCCGTTTTCGATGTTCGCCCTTTGCAGACATTCATACGCATAAGTGAACGTCGTGTCGATCTCTTCTTGGATCGTCCGTGCTTCATCGATCAGATCCATCAGTTCTCTGATCAGTATATTTCTTTTTTTATCCATCAGATCATAACCTTGCTTCGCCAACGCAAGCGAATTTTTCGCCAGCATAAGATTTCCTTTTGTCGGAAATGTACGCGGATCCATATGCCTCCTCCTTCCCCGCTTTTATTTTTACTCTGAAAGGATCAGTTTCTCTGCACCCTAACTTATTCTTCTTCAGACGGTTTATAATATTTATCAAGAATCTTCGTATCAACGCGGTCAAGCTCTTCTCTCGGCAAACGTCCGAGCAGTTTCCATCCGAGATCAAGCGTCTCCTCCATTGTACGGTTTTCATTCATTCCCTGACCGATATATTTTTCTTCAAATTCTTTTCCGAACTCAAGATACTTCTTATCAATAGGCGACAATTCATCCTCACCTATAACAGACGCCAGATTTCGGGCATCTCCGACTTTTGCATATGCGGAGAACAACTGATTTGCCAGATCCTGATGATCTTCTCTCGTATATCCCTCGCCGATACCGTCTTTCATAAGACGGGACAATGACGGAAGAATGTTGATCGGCGGATAGATCGACTGTCCGTTAAGGGGACGGTCAAGTACAATCTGCCCTTCTGTAATATATCCCGTCAGATCGGGAATCGGATGTGTGATATCGTCATTTGGCATCGTAAGAATCGGAAGCTGTGTTACAGAACCGTTCACTCCCTGTACGATCCCCGCTCTTTCGTAAATCGTGGCAAGTTCACTGTACAAGTATCCCGGATAACCTTTTCGGCTCGGAATCTCACCTTTTGACGAAGAAACTTCACGCATCGCTTCTGCAAAGGATGTCATATCAGTCAAGATTACAAGAATATGCATATTCTGTTCAAACGCCAGATATTCCGCCGCCGTCAATGCCACTTTCGGCGTGATAAGACGTTCCACAACAGGATCGTTCGCCAGATTCAAAAACATGGCTACGTGATCCGCAACCCCGCTCTCCTCGAACGTATTGCGGAAGAAATCCGCCACATCATGCTTTACACCCATTGCCGCAAATACGATCGCGAACTTTTCATCTGAATTTTCTCCCAGAGACGCCTGTTTTACAATCTGCGCCGCCAGTTGGTCATGGGGCAGACCATTTCCCGAAAAGATCGGCAGTTTCTGTCCGCGGATCAGCGTCGTCAGTCCGTCGATCGCAGAAATTCCTGTTCTGATATAATTTCGAGGATACTCTCTCTTCACAGGATTGAGAGGAGATCCATTCACGTCTCTTCTTAACGTAGAAGCAATCGGTCCAAGTCCGTCGATCGGATTTCCGATCCCGTTAAACGTTCTGCCAAGTATATCCGGCGAAAGCGCGATCTCCATCGGATGGCCTGTCAGTTTTGTATGCGTATTTTTCAGGGACATATTTTCAGAGCCTTCAAATACCTGAATAACGGCTTTATCTTCATATATTTCTACGATACGGCCGATCTTTCTCTGCGTACCGTCTACGACGAATTCCACGATCTCGTCGAAAAATGCATCCTGTACGCCCTCCAGCGCGATCAGCGGGCCGTTGATGCTGCTTAATCCTAAATATTCGATTGACATGATCTTCGGTTCTCCTTATGCATTCTTTTCCAAAACATTCTGATAAAACGCGTCGATATCACGATGATATTGAGCAAACATTTCCAATCTGTCGTTCGGCACATCATATTTGATCGAGATTACACGGTCGAAAATATTTTCCGCCTTCAGCACAGACATAGGATGCCCCATCGTCACAAGCGTCCTTGCCTGTTTATAAAGATATAAAATTGTGTCCATCATCAAAAACTGTTTTTCCATTGAGACACATGTATCGTCTTTATGAAATGCGTTCTGCTGTAAAAATCCCAAACGGATCACGCGGGCAATCTCAAGTACAAGCTTCTGATCATCCGGCAGAACGTCGCTTCCGATCAATTTTACGATCTCCAACAGGCTGCTCTCCTGATTCAGAAGCGCCATTAACCTATTTCTATAATCAACAAACTGCGGGGATACATTATCCTGATACCAATGGCTTAAATCGTTCAGATATTCGCTGTAACTTGTGAGCCAATGAATTGCCGGAAAATGTCTCGAATACGCAAGACTTTTATCCAGTCCCCAAAAACAGCGCACAAAACGTTTCGTATTCTGTGTGACCGGCTCGGAAAAATCACCGCCCTGAGGCGATACCGCTCCGATGATCGTAACCGATCCGTCTGTTCCGTTCAGATTGTGCATCATTCCGGCTCTCTCGTAAAACGCCGACAATCTTGATGCCAGATAAGCCGGAAATCCTTCTTCTGCCGGCATCTCTTCCAAACGTCCCGAAAGTTCCCTCAGTGCCTCGGCCCATCTGGACGTAGAATCTGCCATGATCGCCACATCGTATCCCATATCCCGGTAATATTCCGCCAGCGTAAGTCCTGTATAAATACTTGCCTCACGGGCAGCCACCGGCATGTTTGACGTATTTGCGATCAGCGTTGTTCTGTCCATAAGCGGATTGCCTGTCCGCGGGTCTGTCAATTCACCGAACTCTTCCAGAACCTGCGTCATCTCATTTCCACGCTCTCCGCATCCGATGTAAATAATAATATCCGCATCCGCCCATTTGGCGATCTGATGCTGAGTCATTGTCTTTCCGGTTCCGAATCCTCCCGGAATCGCAGCAGTTCCTCCCTTTGCGATCGGAAACATCGTATCGATGATACGCTGTCCGGTCACAAGCGGAACAGACGCCGGAAATCGGTGATGTGTCGGGCGGGGCACACGGATCGGCCACCGCTGTGTCATAGTCAGCTTCTTTTCACCGCCATCCGGAAGTTCTAATATAACGAGAGTTTCATCGATCGTATACTCTCCGTCTTTTACAACCTCTTTTACCGTTCCTTCCACATCCGGAGGAATCATACATTTGTGAAGGATCGCATGTGTCTCCGGCACTTCCGCTATAATATCTCCGCCATGAAGGTACTGACCTTTTTCAACGACGATGTGAGTCTTCCATTTTTTCTCTCTGTCAAGCGAATCCACGCTGACTCCTCTTGTAATAAACGCGCCGCCTGTCTCTGCAATTCTCTCAAGCGGACGCTCGATTCCGTCAAATATATTATTCAGGATTCCCGGCGCAAGCGTTACCGAAACCGCATTTCCGCTTGCGACAACTTCCTCTCCCGGTCTAAGTCCTGTCGTTTCTTCATACACCTGGATCGTCGTCCTGTCTTTATCAAGAGCGATCACTTCGCCTACTAATTTTTGTTTTCCGACATAAACCATTTCCGACATACGAAATCCTGTATTTCCTTTCAGGTAGATGACAGGTCCGTTAATTCCATAAATCGTTCCTGTGTTAAGCAATTCCGTCACCTCCTAAAAACAAAAATTTGTCATATTCGTCCTGGATCTGCGTTTTAAACGAATGGTCCATCAAAATATTACGCGAACGGATTACCGCGCGCACCCCGCCGATAAAATCTTCCGCACTCACCGTAAGCTTCGCCCCGGTTTCTTTTTCCAGCTCCGTACGTTTTTTTTCATCGGACGGATTAATATAAATAACGACCGGGTCATCGCCTGCAAACCGCTCTGCCTTTCGGATACACTTAACAAGAAAGTCGTCGTATGCTTTTGTTTTCATATAATCGTTCACAAGCTGCATCGCTTCTTCAAACACTTTGTCTTTCAGCTCCTGCTGCACTTTTCCCTGGCTTCGTTTAATCTCCAGCTGAGACTTTGCCAATGCCTGACTTACTGTCCGTTTTGCATTTGTCGTCTCTGCTTTTATGCGCGTTTCCGCCTGCCGCATCATCTCTGACTTATGGTCGCTGAATATTTTTTCCAGCGCTTCTCTGTGCGCATCTATGATCGCATTTCCTTCTGCGCGCGCCTGCTCCATAGACACAGTCTGCATATATGTGAGTTTTTCTTCAAGAGTCAACCGAAAGCCCTCCCTTTTCTACGATTTATCTGCTTCATTTGCCTGATTTATTTTCTGCTCTATCACTGCTTTGTCCGCTGTATTCTTCATTCGTCGGAATGAATATCTCCGCCTTATAATTTCAATCCGATCGCTTCCGTTATATAAGATGTGATAAAAT
>OBCT01000535.1_pt1 | contig 16324 bp, 20 predicted proteins | sample 1495981 | NCBI WGS metagenome assembly OBCT01 (sample SAMN04168658, study PRJEB22393) | human gut metagenome | biome: human gut microbiome; feature: stool | host: Homo sapiens | collected 2014-03-24
GCATCTGTTTGGAATAGAGGGTGTAAAGTTCCTTTCGGGCTGAATCCTTTCCTGCCCGACAGCCCTTTATCAGTTCTATCTCGTTTTCCAAAGTCAATTACTTTTTTTTAAAATCGAACGTATGTCTGCGTCGTTTTACTCATTAGACGCAAGAGTTTGAGGAATACTGCAAGGAATATTGCTAAAAGAAGTTAAAGGACAGAAGAGAGCTCACCACAGAGGACGCAGAGTACACAAAGGAACAATGATAGGAAATTCTTCCTATAAAGTAAGTTTAAAACCTCTGTGTACTCTGCGTCCTCTGTGGTGAAAAAAATCAGCACGCTTTGAAACTCATATCCAGTCCTTTCACTGAATGAGTCAAAGCCCCTACCGAGATGAAGTCTACGCCACATTCGGCATAGTCACGGAGGGTATCAAAGGTAATGCCGCCCGAAGATTCGGTTTCGTATTTGCCTGCTACCATCTCCACTGCTTTCTTAGTCATCTCGGGAGTGAAGTTATCAAACATGATACGATCCACTCCGCCGAGGTCAAGAACTTGTTGCAGTTCGTCGAAGCTGCGGACTTCTATTTCTATTTTCAGGTCTTTGCCTTTTTCTTTGCAATATTCTTTAGCGCGAGTGATAGCTTTGTCGATACCTCCGGCAAAGTCTACATGGTTGTCTTTCAGAAGAATCATGTCGAACAAACCAATACGATGGTTTACTCCACCACCGATTTTCACTGCCATTTTTTCGAGGATGCGCATACCGGGAGTTGTCTTACGGGTGTCGAGCACACGGGTATTTGTTCCTTCCAATACCTTTGCGTATTTGCGGGTCATGGTTGCGATGCCGCTCATACGCTGCATCACGTTCAACATCAGACGTTCGGTCTGAAGCAAAGATTGCACTTTTCCTTCCACTACCATTGCTACGTCGCCCGGTTTCACTTCTGTTCCATCGTTGATAAACACTTCCACTTTCATAGTGGGGTCGAAGCGGTTGAAAATTTCTTTGGCTACTTCGATACCTGCCAGTACACCGGCTTCTTTGATAAGCAATTTTGATTTTCCCATTGCCGTAGCGGGAATACATGAAAGGGTGGTATGATCACCATCACCTATATCTTCTGCAAAAGCAAGATCGATCAACTTGTCGATCAGTTCTTTTTCCTTATTCATTGATCTTGTCAATTCTTATTTGATGTATTAAATATTGATTCTGCACTTTCTTCAGGAAACAGTTCACACGAAAGTTCCCATTAGTAGTAGCCAACGTGCCGATAACGAAACTTGATTCGTCCCGTTTTCCCTGATGGTTCACATTAAATCCGCTGACTTTATTCTTCGTAAAGAATTCCTGCATCATAGCTGTTGCTTTCTGTTTGTCAACGTTTGTCGAGCGACCTTGGAGCACCAGGTTTACCTTGTCCCCCATATACTTACTTAGCTCTTGCGAGCTTCCTCTTTTAAATGCCGTAATCACTCCTGCCGGTATCTCTTGCGCCATTAGCAACGAGAGGGAAAGAAGCAATGCGGTCATTCCTACGAGCACTCGTTTTTTCATAATTACAAGCTTTTAAGTTGAAGTTTAAAGGCTTAAACTTTCAACTAATGATAGGCAAAGGTAAGCATTAATTGCAGAATAACATAAAAAATGCCTATTTTTGTGCAATAATCAGAATTGTAGACGTATGAAAACAACCCTGCTCGTCGTAGGACGAACCGTAGAACAGCACTATATCACTGCCATCAACGACTATATCCAGCGCACCAAACGCTATATCACTTTTGATATGGAAGTGATTCCCGAACTGAAAAACACCAAGAGTCTTTCAATGGAAGTACAGAAAGAAAAGGAAGGAGAACTGATACTGAAAGCTCTTCAACCGGGTGACGTCGTGGTGCTGCTCGATGAACACGGAAAAGAAATGCGCTCTCTTGAGTTTGCCGAATATATGAAACGGAAAATGAATACGGTGAATAAACGGCTCGTTTTTATTATCGGAGGTCCTTATGGCTTTTCAGAAAAAGTGTATCAGGCAGCACACGAAAAGATTTCAATGTCGAAGATGACTTTTTCTCATCAAATGATTCGGTTGATATTCGTTGAGCAGATTTATCGGGCGATGACTATATTGAATGGAGGGCCGTATCATCATGAATAGTAACTTATCTCATATACTATTATAAACGAGACAAAATAGACTTTTTAATTTCGTCCCAAGATACATCCACAAGCATATAAGGCATTGGTTCCTCCTCCGCATCTTCAAAATAAGCTAAACTTTTCATAGCCATAAAAGAAGATGAGTCAGGATATTTCCGAGAATAGAAATCCAATAGATTTTTCAATGAATACTTTTTCAACAAAAAGTAAATATCTACAAAATCTTTTTTAGTACCTCTCCCTTCAATAGCAGTAATTTTCATTGCCGCAATATCTCTAGGACTTGCCAAACGTATCCCATCTTTATATACGACATCATCAAGCCAAGGATAAGTATAGTTCACGATATCTATTTTAACCTCATTCAATACGTAAATGTGTATATTCTTAGAATCATTTAAGATAGTCAGTGTCCCAAGTGTCCGTAAAGCTTCCTTCAAATCTTGAGAATCTACATTAATCTGACCAAAAAAATCCAAATCGACCGACTTTCGATGTCCTAATTGCAAAGCTAATGCAGTACCACCGACTAGACGAGTATTACAAAGTACAGGCAACTGTTGCAACTTTTTTAAAAGTTCCAGTGTTGTGGATTCGACCGTTGATAAGTGTAACATCTAAATTGTTCTTTAGGAGTTTGTGAAATGGCAGAAAGATAAGCTAAAGCCCGAGGCTCCAATTCACGAAACCCTTTAGCTATTTCGACGATCCTCCCAAGTCCATAATATTGTTTTACAATATTCCAATCTTGCAACATACCATATTCAAGCACTCTCTTTATTATATATTGTGAATGCTTCTCCATATCCAAATCATCTTTATTGACATCCCAAAAAAGATATGTTGAAAATCGAGTAATATATTCTTCCATTGTCTATCGTATTGCAATCCTTAATATGACAAAGATAAAAATAAAAAATGAATCGAACGCAAGCTAATAGCTATATTTCACAAAACTGTATTATTCTCTTCTTCATAGATTTTATTAAAAACTCTACAAAGTTTTTTTTCATCCGCAATTAGTTGACGAAGTTCTGCCAACCGTCCGGCATTATCCGATTGGGGTATCCATAACGTCAGATACCCTCCTTCTGCATATTTTTCAGTTAGATGTTTCCGAAAACGGGCATATTGCTCTTCTTTATCCATCTCCGGATAATGAGACAGCCCATATTGTACGGTACGGCGTAAAGTAACTTCGGGATCAATAATTCGGTCAGCCTCGGCAACAATCATTCCATAGATTGTTCTGGGAGCCTGTTTATTAGAAGCCCGATGATCTTCTATCGCCTCTTTCATCTGCAACAGCTGTTCATCCGTAAACCAACGCCGCAAAGTTTCGTCGGCTAACAATACTTTGCCGGAGGTTATATGATGAAATTCACGTCCTTCATACAACCCCAGGTCATGATAAGCAGCAATGACATAAACCATCGAATAATCGACTTCATAATACGTCGCTAATTTCAGACTTTCCTCAATTACCTTTTCTACATGGTCAATTTGATGCGCTTTATCAAAGTTAGCGTATTGAGGAATAATACTTTGCCGAACATAGTTTTGCAATTCAGCAGGCACATGATGAGTCATATTCGATCTTTTTAGCTAGTAAATTCTTTTATTTATATTATTCCCGATTCATCAAACGATGTTCTGCCATCTGTTCGAACTTTGTTCCCGGACGACCATAATTGGCATACGGATAAATGGAAATACCACCACGAGGAGTAAATATTCCCGTTACTTCTATGTATTTGGGATTCATCAATCGGATAAGATCTTTCATTATGATGTTCACACAATCTTCATGAAAGGCACCATGACTGCGGAAACTGAAAAGATACAATTTCAAACTTTTGCTTTCTACCATTTTTATATCAGGAATGTAGCTGATACGTATTTCAGCAAAATCCGGTTGCCCTGTGATAGGACACAAACTTGTGAACTCCGGGCAGTTAAAACGTACCCAATAGTCATTTTCAGGATGCTTATTATCAAAAGCTTCCAATACTTCAGGAGCATAATCTTGCTTATACTCGGTCTTTCTTCCTAATAAAGAAAGTTGGTCTTTTAATTCTGTCATTGTATTCGTTAACTACAATCCCTATCCTAGATAAAAAAACACATTTCCTCTTTCACCTATCACCAGCCAGTCTCAAACGCTCTATTCATCGATGTTTCAGTGGTGAAAGATTCGTTTTACAACCTATCACCGCATCTATCACCTATCACCATCAACCCTTAACCCACAGTTGCTTTATCCGCAGCTTACTTGTTACAGTTTGTTTCATTACCTGAAACAAAGAGTTTCCCGTAGAGAAACAAAGTGTTTCACACCGAGGAACCAAGTGTTTCACGCCTTGGAACTAATAGTTTCAAGTAACAGAAACTTTAGTTTCCCACCGCTGAAACTCTAGTTTCCTACCGTTGGAACTTTAGTTTCAAGCTGCCGAAACTAAACTAAGCCAATACATTCCAGGCAGAAGCTACTATCTTCTATTAGTTGAAACTTACCGGTGACAATAGATGTGACGGCAAAATATCAAGTTTTGTTGCTGTCACCACTTGCTGTCACAAACTATTTATTTTATAATCAACTGTTTAACAACAACAATGTGACAGATGACAGCAAGAAAATGCATTTTAATCTCTATGTAGAGATATTATTGATTCTTACTTTTTAAATACTTCTCCAATCCTTCCCGGCGTAACGTACAAGCCGGGCAATGTCCGCAGCCATCTCCTTGAACACCATTATAACATGTCAAAGTCTCGGTGCGAATCAGTTCCATTACTCCCAATTCGTCGGCCAACGCCCATGTCTCTGCTTTATCAATCCACATCAAAGGAGTATGAATTACAAACTGTTCATCCATAGCCAGATTGAGAGTCACATTGAGAGACTTGATAAACGCATCCCTACAATCGGGATAACCGCTGAAATCCGTTTGGGAAACTCCCGTTACCAAATGATTAATACCACGTTCACGGGCATACACAGCCGCAATACTCAAAAAGAACAGGTTACGTCCCGGAACAAATGTATTGGGAACACTATCTGCCGGCTTTTCCTGATCCATCACCATGGTAGTATCGGTCAATGAATTATGGCCTAACTGTCCGATGAAGGAAACATCCATCACATCAAATTCCACTTCCGCTTTCCGGGCTATCTCCCGCGCAAGTTCCACTTCTTTCTGATGCTTCTGACCATACAGAAAACTCAAGGCATATACTTTCTTAAAATTGCGTTTTGCCCAAAACAGGCAAGTGGTAGAATCCTGCCCACCACTAAACACAACCAATGCTACTTCTCTATTCATATTCTATATTAAATATCTTTGACTTTCAATACGTTATAAGAGATATCCGTGTCGTAAACATCACTACCATCTATTTTCTTGATTGCTTTCACCACACGGATCGTCACCGGGAGGATCATCACCTCATACAAGGATTTCAATACAATCTGAATCCCCATCATGATAAGCAATTCTTTCCAGGCAATGACACCTCCAAAAGCTACCGGGAAGAAAATCAATGAATCGGCAGTCTCACCCACCACAGTCGACCAAATGGCACGGGCTGAAAAGTTACGTCCCTGACTGGCTACTTTCATTTTACTCATCACATACGCATTGAGAAACGAGCCTACCAAAAAGGCCATCAGACTGGCAGCCACAATACGTGGAGCCATACCGAACACAAAATCAAAGTGCTCTTCACCTTCCCAAAAAGGAGCAGCAGGAATGGCAACAGCTATCAACCCAAGAGCGACCACAAAGAAGTTCATAGCAAAACCACTCCAAATGATAAGGCGCGCTTTCTTGAATCCCCAAACCTCGGCGATACAGTCATTTATAATATAAGAAATAGGAAAAACCAATAATCCGGCTGTCACGGTCAAACTACCGATCTGGATTACTTTCGTTTCAAGAAGATTGGCTGCAATAAGGCAAACGTTAAAAAGGATACCCAGCAGCATAAAGGGTACAGATACTTTTTCTTTCATAATTCCTGTTTTTTACGTGGTGTTCTAGAATACACGACCGCTATTCACGGCATCAAATGTCTTTTTATTCTTTTGCGCTGCAAAGGTATAGGAAAAACTATGAAAAAGCAAAAGAAATCCGATGATTGACATACATTTCACCGAAAAGACATAACTTTGCCAAATACAGAGCTTAATGTTTGTATCAAAGATTAAACTTATAAACTATATTTAAAGAAACGATATCTAAATCATGGCAAAAGAAAATAAAAGCAATATCATCATCTACCAAAGCGAAGACGGGCAGACACACATAGAAGTGCAGATGGACAAAGATACCGTATGGCTATCCCAACAGCAAATGGCCGACCTTTACCAGACGTCTCGAACAAATGTGGTAGAACATATTAAGCACATTTATGAAGATGGTGAACTTGTTGAAGAATCAACCTGTCGGAAAATCCGACAGGTTCGACAAGAAGGAGCGCGCATGGTTGAAAGAGAAATTCCTCACTACAATCTTGATATGATAATATCTTTAGGCTACCGAATAAATTCAATTCAAGCCACACACTTCCGTCAATGGGCAACGGCACGCCTTAAAGAATATATCATCAAAGGCTTCACCATAGACGATGAACGATTGAAGCAGATGGGGAGGCTATTATTGGAAAGAGTTACTCGACCGCATCCGTGACATCCGATCGTCTGAAAAGGTGATGTATAGACAAGTGCTTGATATCTATGCTACTGCCGTAGATTACGATCCCCACGCCAAACAATCTATTGAATTCTTCAAGATTGTTCAGAATAAGCTACACTTTGCAGCCCACGGACATACAGCTGCAGAAGTTATTTATGAACGAGCCGATGCCGACCAACACATGATGGGACTAACTTCCTTTAAAGGCGACCATCCGACCTTGCGCGATGCAAAGATAGCCAAGAACTACTTGAGCACAGAAGAACTCAAAGTGCTGAACAACCTTGTCTCCGGATATTTTGATTTTGCCGAAGTACAAGCTATCAAGCATCGTCCAATGTACATGAACGATTACATCAAACATCTGGATGCCATACTGTCTTCCACGGGAGAAGTTCTATTGATGGATGCCGGTATGATAAGTCATGAACAAGCTATGGATAAAGCTGAAACAGAATATCGCAAGTGGGAAGTGCGCACGCTTTCACCTGTAGAACAAGCCTACCTCAACAGTATCAAAACACTGAATCATAAAACTAAAAAGAAAGGATGACTAAAAAAAAATGAAAACTCTCTATGAACAATCCTTTTCAGACGACTACAGTGAAAGAAAAAGCTATAGAAGCAGCCCATACCGCACAAGCAACTGTCCAAAAGGCTAAACACAGAGTACAGGAAATACTGGATTAACAATAAAAAAGAGCCTTCCCATCAGCGTCGTATTCTGACAGGAAAGCTCATCACTTTGACCTTAAAACACATCACTCAATTAAAAAGGCGCATCAGGAGGAGAAATCTTTCAATTCCTCTTTCAACCGTTTACGGATGAAAAACAAACGGCTCTTCACCGTTCCCATCGGCAATCCTAATTTCTCGGCAATTTCTCTATATTTAAATCCAGCTACAAACATCTGAAAAGGCACTTTCATCTCTTCCGGTATGGAATGTATCACCCTATACAACTGTTTCATATCGTATGTAAATTCGAATCTGTCAGCATCCCCATCTTCTATCAGATGTTGTTGATTGATGGAGTAACTATCATCAATCAAGTTCATTTCGCGAACTGTACGACGATAGTTATTCACGAAAATATTACGCATAAGCGTATACATCCATCCTTTCAGATTTTTGCTATACGTAAACTTCTCCTGATTATCTAATGCCTGCAACAAACAATCCTGAACCAAATCATTAGCAGATTCGCGGTCTGCCGTCAATTTATATGCGAAGCGATGCAAATCCGGTTGTATCGCTAATATTCCTTTCGTAAAATCTACTTTTTCCATCGTCGTATTTCTTTTATCTAATTAGTACGGTACAAAGATCCGCTTTTTTAGAATCATTATAAATAGCAATTCTTCCGATTAGTTTGGCAATTTTTCCTTTGCCCCTCTCAACCATTTCTTTTTTTAGTTGTTGATTGGGCATTCACCTAAAACTTAACTCATAATGAAAACAAGCTTTAAAATGGTAGCTATGCTACTGGGGATAGGAATTTTCCCCCTCTGTGCCCATGCGCAAAAGAAGGTAATCATCGAAGATGAAGAGCCCAACTCGATCATGTTTGTCTCAAAGAACAAAGCAGGAGATGAAATCATCCGAATCATGAACGACCGTTCACAGATGCGTTTTCACGACCCCAATGCTCCCCGTTTCCTGCTCACTGACCAGAAAGGGAAATTCGCCCTCGGCATCGGAGGATACGTTCGTGCAACGGCAGAGTATGATTTTAACGGTATCGTTAATGATGTAGATTTCTATCCGGCATTGATACCACAACGCGGAAGCGGCAATTTTGCAAAGAACCAATTCCAGATGGACATCACCACTTCCACCCTGTTCCTCAAATTGGTAGGACGTACCAAACATTTGGGAGACTTCGTAGTTTACACTGCCGGAAACTTCCGTGGCGATGGAAAGACCTTTGAATTACAAAACGCTTACGCACAATTCCTCGGTTTCACCATCGGGTACAGCTATGGTTCGTTCATGGACCTCTCCGCACTGCCTCCAACTATCGACTTTGCAGGGCCTAACGGATCAGCCTTTTACCGCACTACGCAATTAAGCTATATGTGTGATAAGTTGAAAAACTGGAAGTTTGGTGTTTCTATGGAAATGCCTTCGGTAGACGGAACAACCAACAATGATTTGTCTATCAACACCCAACGGATGCCTGACTTTGCCACTTCCGTACAGTATAACTGGAACAGCAACAGCCATATTAAATTAGGAGCCATTATCCGCAGCATGACTTATTCGAGCAATGTGCATGAGAAAGCCTATTCTGCTACTGGCTTCGGTCTGCAAGCCTCTACAACCTTCAATATTACCAAGAAATTGCAGGCATACGGACAATTTAATTATGGAAAAGGTATCGGTTCCTACCTGAATGATTTAAGCAACCTGAACGTAGACATCGTCCCCGATCCCGACAAGGAAGGAAAAATGCAAGTTCTTCCGATGCTGGGATGGTATGCAGGATTGCAATACAATCTTTGCCCGAGCATCTTTATATCCGGAACATACAGTCTGTCCAGACTTTATTCTGAAAATGGATATCCTAGTGAGAATCCCGAATCCTATCGTAAAGGACAATATCTGGTAGCCAATGCTTTCTGGAATGTAAGCAGCAATCTGCAAGTCGGCGTTGAATATTTGAGAGGATGGCGCACTGATTTCAGTTCCGCAACCCGCCATGCCAACCGGTTGAATATGCTGGTGCAGTATTCTTTCTAAACTGACATAATAAAACAAAAAAGCCGTCTCAACACCATGTTCGAGACGGCTTTTCTATATATAAAGGACTAGAAATTTAGAACTTATATTTCACGCTCACACCAAATACTTTATTAGTACGGCTGTAAACGTCTTTATCCACTAATGATGCCATCGATGTTGCCTCTAAACCACGTGGTTTTTCTTTAGTGTAATCACTATATGTAGTCCAGAAATAAGCTACATCAAGGCTCAATGCCTGAGTAAAATTGATACGACCTCCAAAACCTACTGAATAAGAGTCACAAGAAAAACTTGTATCTGATTGGAAAGCGTCGCTCAAACCGTAGTCTGTTTTCTGATAACCTCCACTAACAGTGAATAATTTGTTAATATCCCACTCAACACCAGCCAAATACTCGTGTGTACCATGTTTCAATGTTTTCTGTTTGCCATCTGCCATACCAGCATTCTTATCATCAAAGAAGTGATATTCTACTGAAGCCCGAAGTGAAGGCAAAAACTCATAACTTGCTGCAACAGAAAGCATAGAAGGAAGGTCACTTGGTGTATTCACACCATTCGCATAAGGTGCCATAAAATCCGCCGCTGCATCTGGAAACTCACGCGTATGCGTATCATTCTCAATATTCATATTAGCTTTGAATTCATACTTCGCCGCCAAATTCAATTTGCCAAATTTAGCATCTACACCAATAATAGGCGTCAACCCCCAACCTGTCTGGTCACAATCAAGCTCAATCTTTGTATTATCAAGTTTTTGAAGCAAAGGTCCTGATTGCGCCTGTGCTGCCTGAGTTGCTTGTTCCAAGCTCATACCAGGATTAGCAGCCATGATTTGTTGTACCATGGCAGCACCTAATTGTTGAGCCACACCATCTTTCAAAGCAATATTCAAATAACCTTTATACCCGCCTGTAAAATAATTCATACGAGCACCGGCAAAAACAGAAAAATGCTTATTAATCTTATAACTTGCTCCTAACTGGAAACCGTAAATATACTGACGACCTTCCATAGCTGAATTAATATTGTACATATTAGGTTTCAGTATTCCCCCACTCGCAGAAGTTGCCAAACTAATAGCAGCAGCATCAAACATAGGCAAACCATTATCAAAAGAAGCTTTTCCGCCACCACCAACAATAGCAAAGCTACCGGAAAATGCCCAGTCACCTTTTTTATATACAGCATGTATGGAAGGAATAACGGGAGCAGAAGCTTTTCCTTCATAATTACGCACAGTGGTCTGTCCATCCATAGTCCATAAAGGACTTGTAGCAGCTATATCACGAGTCTGATATGCACTTTGAATAGTAAGCGCTACTTGAAGACCATCTTTGGGAAGAAATGCCAGTCCGGCAGGATTACTATAAACTCCATCAACATCAATGGAAGCGCCGCGGGCTATCATGCGCAAGAAAGCAGCATTCTGATTCGTATTGGTTAGATAATCTCCGGCAAAAGTTGGAATTGAAACGATCAACATTGCAAGACCAATCAACGAAATTTTTCTCATCTAAATCTTTTTTTAATTATTTCGGGCGCAAAGATACGATATTATTGCACACGAGAGATATGTTTGTGCATTTTTTTTCATTTACCTGCCCATTTTAATTGAAAAAACAAACTGTTTCTAATGAAACAATCTATATTTACTACTGTACAGAAAGCAAACAAATCCACCTGTTCCGATGTTTAATACTATATAATTATAGAATACTTTATGGCCTATACAATTGCATTTTTCGGCACAAAGCCTTATGACGAGTCCTCTTTCAATGACAAAAACAAAGAGTTTGGATTTGAAATACGCTATTACAAAGGACATCTGAATAAAAACAACGTACTACTGACACAAGGAATGGATGCAGTCTGTATCTTTGTGAACGACGTTGCCGACGCAGAAGTAATCCGTGTGATGGCGGCAAACGGAGTGAAACTACTGGCATTACGCTGTGCCGGATTTAATAATGTAGATTTAAATGCTGCCGCTGCTGCCGGAATCACCGTAGTGCGGGTTCCCGCTTATTCTCCCTATGCTGTTGCAGAATACACGGTAGCACTTATGCTATCGCTAAACCGAAAAATACCCCGCGCCTCCTGGCGTACCAAAGACGGTAATTTCTCCCTGCACGGTCTGATGGGATTCGATATGCACGGGAAAACTGCAGGTATCATCGGAACTGGGAAAATAGCGAAAATACTGATTCACATCTTAAAAGGGTTCGGAATGAACGTACTGGCTTATGACCTCTATCCGGACTACAACTTCGCCCGTCAAGAACAAATAGTTTATACTTCACTGGACGAACTATACCACAATTCGGATATTATCTCCTTACACTGTCCGCTCACTGAAGAGACCAAATACCTGATAAACGACTACTCTATCAGCAAAATGAAAGACGGAGTTATGATTATCAATACCGGTCGCGGGCAACTGATTCATACCAATGCACTGATTGAAGGACTGAAGAACAAAAAAATAGGTTCCGCAGGACTGGACGTATACGAGGAAGAAAGCGAATACTTTTATGAAGATCAATCCGACCGCATCATCGACGATGATGTACTCGCCCGTTTGCTCTCGTTCAACAATGTAATCGTCACTTCTCATCAAGCTTTTTTCACACATGAAGCAATGGAGAATATTGCCGCAACCACTCTGCAAAACATAAAAGATTTTATCAATCACAAGCCTTTATTAAATGAAGTGAAGAAATAAAACTTTTAAGCTGCTTTCTTTGTTTACCAAACATATAAACAAATAAGAGAAAGGACAGATTTTATGAAAAAAGTAATACATAAAGCAGATACAAGAGGACATTCCCAGTATGATTGGCTGGATAGTTATCACACTTTCAGTTTTGACGAGTACTTCGACTCCAACCGTATCAATTTCGGTGCTCTTCGCGTATTGAATGATGATAAGGTTGCGCCCGGACAAGGTTTTCAGACTCACCCGCATAAAAATATGGAAATCATTTCCATTCCTCTGAAAGGACATCTGCAACATGGAGACAGCAAGAAGAACAGCCGCATTATTACTGTCGGAGAAATTCAGACAATGAGTGCGGGAACAGGAATCTTCCATAGTGAAGTTAATGCAAGTCCGGTAGAACCGGTGGAATTCCTGCAAATTTGGATTATGCCGAGAGAACGGAATACCCGTCCCGTTTATCAGGATTTTAGCATTACAGAACTGGAACGTCCGAACGAACTGGCAGTCATCGTATCTCCCGACGGTAGCACACCTGCTTCCCTTTTGCAAGATACCTGGTTCTCCATCGGCAAAGTAGAAGCCGGAAAGAAATTAGGTTATCACATGCATCAAAGCCATGCAGGCGTCTATATCTTCCTCATTGAAGGAGAAATAGTAGTAGACGGTGAAGTGTTGAAACGCCGTGACGGCATGGGTGTTTACGATACGAACAGCGTTGAACTGGAAACATTGAAAGACTCACATATTCTATTAATAGAAGTACCTATGTGATATCATCATTAAAAATAATAAACTAAAGCTGCCAGATAATCTTATGGCGAAATTAAACATAGCAGATATCCGACAGGAATATACGAAAGGCGGGTTGCGGGAAAGTGAACTTCCCGGCGACCCGCTTTCGCTTTTCAGTCGTTGGCTGCAAGAAGCGATTGACGCAGAGGTGGACGAACCGACTGCGGTCATTGTAGGAACTGTATCCCCCGAAGGGAGACCGTCCACACGTACAGTATTGTTAAAAGGACTTCATGATGGAAAATTTATCTTTTATACCAATTACGAAAGCCGCAAAGGCAAACAATTGGCACAAAACCCATCTATCTCCCTCTCTTTTGTCTGGCACGCTCTCGAAAGACAAATACATATAGAAGGAATAGCGACGAAAGTTTCACCGGAAGAATCGGATGAATACTTCCGGAAGCGTCCTTATAAAAGCCGGATTGGCGCACGAATTTCTCCGCAAAGTCAACCGATAGCAAGCAGAATGCAATTGATACGATCCTTCGTCAGAGAAGCCGCCCGATGGATTGGAAAAGAAGTGGAAAGACCTGATAATTGGGGCGGATATGCCGTCACACCTACAAGGATTGAATTCTGGCAAGGACGCCCCAACCGACTACACGACCGCTTTCTATACACCCTACAACCGGACGGAGAATGGAAAATCAGTCGTCTTGCTCCTTGATTTCGTCGATTTTTCTTGGCAACTCCAACGAGAATACGTAATATTGCAATTATAAAATAGTCAGCTTATGACACTGGATTATATTTATCACAGCGGTTTCGCCATCGAAATGGAAGGTGTAACCATTATCATCGATTACTACAAAGATTCTTCCGAAACGGAACACAACCGGGGAATCGTGCATGATTATCTCCTGCAAAGGCCGGGTAAACTATACGTATTGGCCACTCATTTCCATCCCGATCACTTTAACCGTGAAATATTGACTTGGAAAAAGCAACGCCCCGACATTCAATATATCTTCTCCAAAGATATTCTGAAGTCCCATCGTGCCAAAGCCGAAGATGCTTTCTATATTAAAAAAGGAGAAACATACGAAGACGACACGATCCGCATCGACGCCTTCGGATCGACAGATGTCGGCAGTTCGTTCCTTCTTCACTTACAAAATTGGAGTATCTTCCATGCCGGCGACTTGAACAACTGGCACTGGAGTGAAGAATCGACCGAAGAAGAGATACGAAAAGCCAATGGTGATTTCCTTGCAGAAGTTAAATATTTAAAAGAAAAAGTGCCTAACATCGATCTAGTGCTATTCCCGGTGGATCGGAGAATGGGAAAAGATTACATGAAAGGGGCAAAACAGTTCATCGAACAAATAAAAACTACTATATTTGTGCCCATGCACTTCAGTGAAGATTATGAAGGAGGAAATGCGCTTCGTAGTTTTGCAGAAAATGCAGGATGCCGTTTTATCAGCATCACCCGTCGGGGCGAAAGTTTTGAGATTACCAAATAAACACATTATAATTATGAATAAATTTACGATTCTGTTTCTTACCCTGTTTCTCGCATTGCCGATGGCAATGAAGGCAGATTCTGCAAAAGAGAAGAAAGATGACACCAGGTACCTTGCAGGAGCTGTTCCTGAAGTAGAAGGTAAAGTAGTATTTTCCAAAGAGTTCCAGATTCCCGGAATGAGTCAGGCACAAATCTACGACACAATGACAAAGTGGATGGATGAACGTCTGAAAGAGAATAAAAACATCGATAGCCGCATTGTTTTCTCCGACGAAGCAAAAGGAACAATTGCCGGTATTGGAGAAGAATGGATTGTTTTCAGCTCCAGTGCCCTGTCATTAGACCGTACATTAGTTAACTATCAGATTACCGTTACCTGCAAACCCGGAAACTGCCTGGTAGAGCTTGAAAAAATCCGTTTTACTTATCGTGAAACAGAAAAATATAAAGCCGAAGAATGGATTACTGATAAATATGCGCTCAATAAAGCTAAGACTAAATTAGTACGTGGCTTGGCTAAATGGCGTAGAAAAACCGTAGACTTCGCCGATGATATATTTATGGATGTAGCAGTAGCTTTCGGAGCACCTGACACCCGTCCGAAAACAGAGAAAAAGAAGAAAGAAGAAGAGCAAAAAACTCCATCAATCGTTGCAGCCGCAGGTCCGATTGTTATTGGTGGCGCAGATAAAAAGACTGATATAAAAGTGACAACTGGCGAACCTGCTCAAACCACTGTTCCTGCTGCAACTCTCACTCCTGCTACTCCCGCAGGCAAGGCTTCCGCTGATATGCCGGGTTATATAGAAATTGATTTGAAACAAATCCCGGGTGAAGTATATGCTTTGATGGGAAGTGGAAAATTAGTAATCAGCATTGGAAAAGATGAGTTCAACATGACCAATATGACTGCAAATGCTGGTGGCGCACTTGGTTATCAATCAGGAAAAGCAGTTGCCTATTGCACGCTTTCACCCGATCAAGCTTACGATGCAATAGAAAAGGCAGATAGCTATACATTAAAGTTGTACGCTCCGAACCAAACAACACCTTCGGCTGTTATCGAATGTAAGAAAATGCCTTCACAGACAACTCCGCAAGCCGGACAACCCCGTACGTATGTTGGAGAAATTGTGAAACTCTTAATGAAAAAATAAGGAAAATTGCAACAATGGAAATAAAAAGTAAATTTGACCATTTTAATATCAACGTTACAAACCTGGAGCGGAGTATCGCAACAATGGAAATAAAAAGTAAATTTGACCATTTTAACATCAACGTCACTAATTTGGAGCGGAGTATCGCTTTTTATGAAAAAGCACTCGGCTTAAAAGAACATCATCGGAAGGAAGCATCCGACGGCTCGTTCACGTTAGTCTACCTGACTGATAACGAAACAGGTTTCTTGCTGGAATTGACGTGGTTGAAAGATCATACTGCTCCATACGAACTGGGAGAAAACGAAAGCCATCTCTGCTTTCGTGTAGCCGGCGATTACGATGCAATCAGAGCTTATCACAAAGAAATGAATTGTGTATGTTTTGAGAACACGGCCATGGGGCTTTATTTCATCAATGACCCGGACGATTACTGGATTGAGATTCTTCCGCAGAAGTAAGAGAGGTCGTCCCCAAAGTCCCTAAAAAGAAAAAATCACCCTTACTACAATTTGGAGTGGCCCTAAAAAGCTAAACAGATTAAAAAGGGACATTCAATAAATAAAAAAGATAAGGCAACTAATTCACTG
>OBCT01000557.1_pt1 | contig 15599 bp, 11 predicted proteins | sample 1495981 | NCBI WGS metagenome assembly OBCT01 (sample SAMN04168658, study PRJEB22393) | human gut metagenome | biome: human gut microbiome; feature: stool | host: Homo sapiens | collected 2014-03-24
CAAGTGACCGTTGCAACAACTCAAGATAAACTGGATGATTATTCTCATTCTGATTTTCTAGTTGCTTCCAAAAAGGAAGTATTAGCTAGTAAAGATGCAGTTGCTTTGACTTACAACCACCAGTTCTTTCGCATGAAAATAGTCCTTGTCCCCGGAGAGGAAGAGAATATAGAAGAAATACTATCTGTGAAACCTACACTTTCGGTGAGTGGCTTTTATACTAAGACCATTTATGATTTTCAGAAGAAAACATTCTCTGCCTATTCTGAAGAGAAAGATATTACTCCTGCAGGAGAATGGGAAATAAAAGACGGTCGACTAGTAGGAAAAGAGCTTATTTTGATTCCCCAAGAGGCGACTGTTGGGTATCAATACATAACATTGGAAGCTGCCGGCAAACTATATACCAGTTTATTACCATCCACTTTACAATTGGAAAGTGGAAAACAGAGAGAGTTGGAAATAACGTTTGTATCGGCCGAAGATATATTAATGAGTAAAGTGAACGGAGAAATCGGGGATTGGGATGGAACAGAAGTGGATCGAATGTGTACAAAGTGATACATTCGGGAAAACAAGTAGCCGAAATATGTAAAGAGTATCTTGTTACTCCGGATTTTTCTTCTCAAGCGATTGTTGCCTATCCGATGAAAGAAGACGGTAGCGTTAATTTATCTCAAGGGATTGTAGCACAGTTATTAGGAAAATCAGGAAAAGTGAATGGTGGAAGTGTATCATGGAATATGGAAGATCATTCATTAACCTATGTGGATGGCACTTTATTGGCTCGTAATAATGTTTATGTGCTGGCAGACGGAACAATCTCCTTATCAGTAACACTGGCAGATGATGTGTTACCTGTTTTGGCACAGGAAGATATTGTTCGTGATGTTCGTGGAGGAGTCATCCATAATTATCCGCTAGTGAAGATCGGAACTCAATACTGGATGAGGAGTAATTTGGAGACATCTTTATATGTAAACGGTGATGCGCTCCCTAAATTGAATCAGGTAACAGCAAATATAGCCGGATATTTGCAATCTACTACAGAGCATTATTTTTATACCGCTAATGTTGCGCTTTCCGGTAGGATCTTGCCAACTCACTGGAGTATACCGAATTGGGAGGAAGAACAAGTGCAACCTGCAACTAATTTATCCGGTTTTAATGGTATTCCTGTAGGAATGTATGTAGGGGCTTTTCAAGCAGATTATGAGAACAAACATTTGGCATATTGGACATTGGACAATACAAATGCCACCATCGATACTAAGGTTTTCTACATGAAAAGTGATACGAATATCATAGAAGAATCTAATGCGGGTATTGATACGAAAGCTTTCGCTATTCGTTGTATTAGAAAGTAAATCAGTGAAAATTGCATCTCCTTTTCATAAATTGCTTATATTTGGGAAGTAAAACTAACTAAAAGAGAGAACTATGAAGAAGATAATAAATCCCTGGAAGGGTTTGGAAGGGTACAATTGTTTCGGTTGTGCTCCTAATAATGAAGCTGGAGTAAAAATGGAATTTTATGAGGATGGTGACGAAGTAGTGAGCATTTGGAAGCCACGTCCCGAGTATCAAGGCTGGATTGACACTTTGCATGGCGGTATTCAAGCAGTTTTGATGGATGAAATCTGTGCGTGGGTGGTGCTTCGTAAACTACAAACGACTGGAGTGACTTCGAAGATGGAAACCCGTTACCGAAAATCTGTTGATACCAAAGATTCTCATATTGTATTGCGCGCCTCTATTAAAGAAGTGAAGCGGAACATTGTCATTGTTGAAGCAAAATTATATAATGAGGATGGAGAAGTATGCACAGAATCGGTTTGTACCTACTTTACTTTCTCGAAAGAAAAGTCGAAAGACGAAATGCATTTTACGAAATGTGATGTAGAGCCGGAAGAGATATTGCCTTTAATTTGAAATAAAAACTCAAGTTTTTGTGATAAATGTTTGGTGGTTTCAAACAAATGCTTTACTTTTGTCGCAGTTAATAAAAGAAATATGAAATATACAACTACACATCATCATCATCATTTTCCTAACGAATAATCGGTGGACGGTAAGCCTTTTTTATTTCTCAACGCATATTATAATTAAAAATTAAATAAAGTCATGTTAAGAATCGCAGTACAAGCCAAAGGACGTCTCTTCGAAGAGACAATGGCACTTTTAGGAGAGTCGGATATTAAGTTGAGCACTACAAAACGTACCTTATTGGTGCAGTCTTCCAATTTCCCTATTGAAGTTCTATTCCTTCGTGATGATGATATCCCGCAGACAGTGGCTACCGGTGTGGCAGACTTGGGAATTGTTGGCGAAAATGAATTTATGGAAAAGGAAGAAGATGCGGAAATCATCAAACGTTTGGGATTCAGTAAGTGTCGCCTTTCATTGGCTATGCCGAAAGATATTGAATATCCCGGTTTGTCATGGTTTAACGGTAAGAAGATCGCTACTTCTTATCCGGTTATTCTTCGCAACTTCCTGAAGAAAAATGGTGTAAATGCTGAAATTCACGTGATTACCGGTTCTGTAGAAGTGTCTCCGGGAATTGGATTGGCTGATGCTATTTTTGATATTGTAAGCTCCGGTTCTACGTTGGTAAGTAACCGTTTGAAAGAAGTGGAAGTCGTAATGAAGTCGGAAGCATTGTTGATTGGCAACAAGAATATGAGCGACGAGAAAAAAGAAGTGCTCGAAGAACTGCAGAAAAAAGAAGTGCTCGAAGAACTGCTGTTCCGCATGAATGCAGTAAAAACAGCCGAAGATAAAAAATATGTATTGATGAATGCTCCGAAAGATAAACTGGAAGAAATCATTGCTGTATTGCCGGGTATGAAGAGTCCTACGGTGATGCCGTTAGCACAGGAAGGCTGGTGCTCTGTCCATACAGTACTTGATGAAAAACGTTTTTGGGAAATCATTGGAAAACTGAAAGGACTGGGAGCAGAAGGCATTTTAGTACTGCCAATTGAAAAGATGATTGTATAAATATATAGGCATCTAATAAAATAGTAACCATGAGATTGATTAAATATCCCTCAAAAGAACAGTGGACGGAACTTTTGAAACGTCCGGCACTGAATACGGAAAATTTGTTCGACACTGTTCGCTCTATTATAAATAAGGTAAGAGCAGAAGGTGACAAAGCCGTCTTGAAATATGAAGCTACTTTTGATAAAGTCACCTTGTCTGCGCTTGCTGTGACTCCTGAAGAGATACAGGTTGCCGGAACATTGGTAAGCGATGAACTGAAAGCAGCCATCTCCCTGGCAAAACAAAATATTGAAACCTTTCATGCTTCCCAACGTTTTATCGGAAAGAAGGTAGAAACAATGAACGGTGTGACTTGCTGGCAAAAATCGGTAGGAATCGAAAAAGTGGGATTGTATATTCCGGGTGGAACAGCACCACTTTTCTCAACTGTATTGATGTTGGCTGTTCCGGCTAAAATTGCAGGATGCAAGGAAATCGTACTTTGCACGCCTCCCGATAAGAATGGAAATATTCATCCGGCTATTCTTTTTGCTGCGCAACTGGCAGGTGTCAGTAAAATATTCAAGGCTGGTGGTGTGCAGGCTATTGCCGCTATGGCCTATGGAACGGAGAGTGTACCTAAAGTATATAAGATATTTGGCCCAGGCAATCAATATGTGACAGCTGCCAAACAGTTGGTAAGCCTGCGTGATGTAGCTATTGATATGCCTGCCGGTCCTTCTGAAGTCGAAGTTCTGGCTGATGCATCTGCCAACCCGGTTTTTGTAGCAGCAGATCTTTTGTCACAGGCAGAACACGGAATAGATAGTCAGGCTATATTGATTACCACTTCCGAGAAGCTTCAAACAGAAGTAATGGCGGAAGTAGAACGTCAATTAGCCGAATTGCCCCGTCGTGAAATTGCTGCAAAATCATTAGAGAATAGTAAACTGATTTTAGTAAAGGATTTGGATGAAGCATTGGAACTGACTAACGCATACGCGCCGGAACACTTAATAATAGAAACGGAAAACTACATGGAAGTAGCAGAGCGTGTAACAAATGCCGGTTCTGTTTTTCTTGGATCGTTAACTCCCGAAAGTGCCGGTGACTATGCTTCCGGAACAAATCATACCTTGCCTACCAACGGTTATGCCAAAGCATATAGCGGCGTCAGTCTGGATAGTTTTATCCGCAAGATTACGTTTCAGGAAATTCTCCCGGAAGGAATAAAGGCTATTGGTCCTGCTATTGAGGAGATGGCGGCTAACGAACATTTGGATGCGCATAAAAATGCGGTCACAGTTCGTCTCAAAGCAATTCAAAATTCATAATTTAAAATTTAAAGAAGTGAAAACATTACAAGAATTAACCCGGCCGAATATCTGGAAATTAAAGCCTTACTCTTCGGCACGTGATGAATATAAAGGAGTCACCGCTTCTGTTTTCCTGGATGCAAACGAAAATCCGTACAATACGCCTCACAACCGTTATCCGGACCCTATGCAGTGTGAACTGAAAACATTGTTGTCGAAAATTAAGAAAGTATCTCCCGAACATATTTTTCTCGGAAACGGCAGTGATGAAGCCATCGACTTGGTCTTTCGTGCTTTCTGTGAACCGGGTAAAGATAATGTAGTAGCTATTGATCCTACCTATGGAATGTATCAGGTTTGTGCCGATGTAAACGATGTGGAATATCGGAAAGTATTGTTGGATGATGACTTCCAATTCTCTGCTGACAAATTGCTGGCAGCTACCGACGAGCATACCAAACTGATTTTCCTTTGTTCGCCTAATAATCCGACGGGAAATGATCTGCTTCGTTCCGAAATAGAAAAGATTCTTTGTCAGTTTGAAGGATTGGTAATGTTGGATGAGGCTTACAATGATTTTTCTAAAGCTCCGTCTTTCCTCGAAGAGTTGGATAAATATCCCAATCTCGTCGTATTCCAGACATTCTCCAAAGCCTGGGGATGTGCTGCTATCCGTTTGGGAATGGCTTTTGCTTCCAAAGAGATTATTGATATTCTTAGTAAAATCAAATATCCCTATAATGTCAACCAGTTGACTCAACAGCAAGCCATCGCCATGTTGCATAAACATTATGAGATAGAACGTTGGGTGAAAACTCTGAAGGAAGAACGTGACTATTTGGAAGCGGAATTTGAAAAGCTTCCATGTACCATTAAACTGTTCCCGTCTGATGCGAATTTCTTTTTGGCAAAAGTGACGGATGCCGTGAAAATCTACAATTATTTGGTAGGTGAAGGAATTATTGTGCGTAATCGCCATAACATTTCGCTTTGCTGCAACTGTTTGCGTGTGACTGTCGGTACCCGTGTAGAGAATAATACACTATTAGCCACCCTTAAAAAATACCCGGGATAATTTATGAAGAAGAAAGTATTATTTATAGATAGAGATGGTACGTTGGTGATCGAACCTCCCGTAGATTACCAACTCGACTCATTGGAGAAGCTGGAATTCTATCCGAAAATATTCCGTAATTTAGGTTTTATCCGCAGTAAACTTGATTTTGAATTTGTGATGGTCACCAATCAGGATGGATTGGGTACATCTTCTTTCCCGGAAGAAACGTTTTGGCCTGCCCATAATCTGATGCTTAAAACATTAGAAGGAGAGGGGATTACTTTTGATGAGATTCTGATAGACCGTAGTTTCCCAGAAGATAATGCGCCCACCCGTAAACCACGTACCGGAATGTTGACGAAGTACCTAAATAATCCGGAATACGATCTTGCCGGAAGTTTTGTTATAGGCGACCGTCCTACGGATGTGGAACTTGCCAAAAATATGGGTTGCCGGGCAATTTATCTGCAAAATTCACCTGAAACCCTGAAAGAAAAAGGATTGGAAGAAGTCTGCGCTCTTGCAACAACTGACTGGGATCAGATAGCCGAGTTCCTTTTTGCCGGAGAACGGAAAGCGGAAGTACGTCGTACAACCAAAGAAACAGATATTGATGTGGCTTTGAACTTGAATGGAAACGGTACTTGTGACATCTCTACCGGTCTTGGCTTTTTCGACCACATGCTTGAGCAGATTGGAAAACACTCCGGTATGGACTTGACAATCCGTGTAAAAGGAGATCTGGAGGTAGACGAACATCATACGATCGAAGATACTGCTATTGCATTAGGAGAATGTATTTACCAGGCTTTAGGTAGTAAGCGTGGAATTGAACGTTATGGCTATGCTTTACCGATGGATGATTGTCTTTGTCAGGTTTGTCTGGACTTTGGTGGTCGTCCCTGGCTGGTTTGGGATGCCGAATTCAAGCGTGAGAAGATAGGGGAGATGCCGACGGAAATGTTCCTTCATTTCTTTAAGTCACTAAGTGATGCGGCAAAAATGAATCTGAACATCAAGGCGGAAGGACAAAATGAACATCATAAGATAGAAGGTATTTTTAAAGCCCTTGCCCGTGCCTTGAAAATGGCAATCAAAAGAGATATCTATCATTTTGAACTTCCATCCAGCAAGGGAGTACTTTGATCTTTTTATAATAACAATATAGACTTATGCAGAAAAGAATCCTGTTAAGCCTACTTTTGGGAGTAATCTTCTCTATATCTATTTTTAGTCAGAATTTGAAAGTAGAGAAGATTACTCTTCCTGATAGTGAATTAACCAATCTGTACAAGATCGATTCGGGTGTATATCGTTCAGAGCAACCTTCGCATGAAGACTTTAAAGCTTTAGAAAAGTATGGTATTGGCGAAGCTCTCAATCTCCGTAATAGACATAGCGATGATGATGAAGCCGCAGGAACGAACGTAAAGCTTCATCGGGTAAAGACCAAAGCTCATTCCATCAATGAAGAACAGTTGATTGAAGCATTGCGTATTATAAAGAATCGTAAAGCGCCGATTGTTATCCATTGCCATCACGGATCAGATCGCACAGGAGCTGTTTGCGCACTTTATCGAGTGGTATTTCAGAATGTTTCAAAAGAAGACGCGATTCATGAAATGACTGAAGGCGGTTTTGGCTTTCATCGTATTTATAAAAATATCATTCGGAGGATTAAAGAAGCGGATATAGAGCAAATAAGAAGAAAAGTTATGTGTACAGAGGGATTTTAGTATGTAATTTTGTGCAGATACATGTCTTGCTAAAATGTTGTATCGAAGCTATGATGAGGCGTTATATTTTCTCAACTATTCTCACTGCTATGAGAAAAAATTCTCACTATAATGAGAAAATCTTCTCATAGTAATGAGTATTTTTTCTCATAGCAGTGAGAATAGTTTGATGTTTGTACTTCCCTATAAATTCTCTATTTCTTTAAGCCACATAGCTGAATTGGCATCACTAGGCATCCTCCAATCCCCCCGTGGACTAATAGAAATACTTCCTACTTTAGGTCCGTCCGGTAAGCAAGAACGTTTGAACTGCTGATTGAAGAAACGACGGAAGAAAGTGGAAAGCCATTTCTTGATGGTTTCTTCATCATACATATCTTTGAATGTCGTTTTTGCCAAATAGAATATCTTGGAAGGCCGGAAGCCGAAACGTAAGAAATAATATAGGAAGAAGTCGTGCAGTTCATAAGGACCTACCAGATCTTCTGTTTTCTGTTTAATTTCTCCGTTCTCATCCGCCGGAATCAATTCCGGGCTAATAGGAGTGTCTACAATATCAAGCAAAGTAGCTTTCGAGTTTTCGTCCATACCGTTTTCTGCCACCCATTGTACTAAATATTTCACAAGTGTTTTGGGAACACTCGCATTTACCCCGTACATGGACATGTGATCGCCGTTGTAAGTAGCCCATCCCAATGCAAGTTCCGATAAGTCCCCTGTACCGATAACCATTCCCCAAGTCTGATTGGCCACATCCATTAGTATTTGTGTACGTTCGCGCGCTTGCGAATTCTCGTATGTAACGTCATGTACATTCATGTCATGTTCGATGTCCTTAAAATGTTGGATGCAGGCATCTTTAATACTAATCTCACGGATGGATATACCTAATGATTTCATTAGATCGATCGCATTATGGTAGGTGCGGTCAGTCGTTCCGAAACCCGGCATCGTGATTCCGAGAATACCATTTCGGGATAATCCCAGTTTATCGAAAGTCTTCACGCAGACGAGCAGTGCCAGTGTTGAGTCTAATCCACCTGAAATACCGACTACGGCTGTTTTGGCTCCGGTGTGAACTAATCTTTGTGCTAGTCCGGCCACTTGGATAGAGAATACTTCTTCGCAATGTTCATTTAGCTCAATTCCTTGTGGTACGAAAGGATGGGCGTTGAACTTCCGGGTTAAGGTCAGTTCTTTGCTGTTGACAAATTCTGTCGCGATAGAAACTGCTTTCTTGTCTCCTAAATTTGCCTGATTAGCGGCGAAAGTAGTATTTATCCTGCGTTCTGCCCGGATGCGTTCCACATCAATTTCGCTGATAATCAGTTGCTCTTTCATACTGAAACGTTCGCTGCGTGCAAGCAGTGAACCGTTTTCATAAATCAGCCCATTACCGGCAAAAACCACATCGGTAGTAGATTCTCCAAAGCCACAAGACGAGAATACATATCCGGCAATACAACGTGCAGATTGTTGGCTGATGAGAGAACAAAGATAATTGTTCTTTCCAATGCCTTCATTATCAGCAGACATATTGAACAGAATCTCTGCCCCTTGCAGTGCCAGTGAGGAACTTGGAGGTATAGTAGACCAAAGGTCCTCGCATATCTCAATGCCAAAAGTCGTATCTGAAGTCTCAAAAAGCAGATTTGCACCTATGGGAACGATTTGTCCACACAGGCGTACGTTGTTTGTAGTCAACTGAAGCGCTGATGTGAACCAACGTTGTTCGTAGAATTCTTTATAATTCGGCAGATAGGTCTTGGCTGCAACTCCCAACACTTTCCCTTTCTGAATCACTACGGCTGCATTGATTACTGTCGAATTGACAACGACAGGCATGCCAACAATAGAAATGATATCTAATTGACGGGTGTTATTCAGAATTTGCATCAGCCCCATTTCTGCTTCTTCCGGCAAAAGTTGTTGTCCGAATAGGTCACCACAAGTATATCCGGTGATACTCATTTCCGGGAAAATAATGATCTGCACTCCTTTTCCTTCAGCCACTGTAATCAGACTTTCTATCTTCTCTACATTGAATTTACAGTCAGCCACTTTTACGTGTGGCACGGCTGCAGCTACTTTTACAAATCCGTAGTTCATCTTATACCTTATTTATATATAATGAGTGCAAAAATAGGAAATAGTTTTGAATAATTATCTTTTCTATATTGAATCCTCTTAATAAGCTATTTTGTATGAGTTGTGATGTTGTTATTTGAGCAATTAAAGTAACTATCAAAATGAACGTTTATATTCAATTATCATTGAAATATGTTGTGGATTTATTTTCATTTATGGGTTTGTGTACTTAAATATGTATCAAAAAGATATAAGTGGAAATTTGGTATAAAATATGCGACATATTGTTTCTTTTATTTAAATATAATATATATATTTGTAGCCAAAATAGAACAATATTAGAAGTGTATAACACCTAAACAGAACAAGTGATATTAGTGTTTAATTTATAACTTAAGAGAGCAGATGGTCATACATTTAATTCACACAGCAGTAACACGAAAAATCTATTTGGATATTTGGCGCAATATTAAGAATTTGCCAAGTTAGTCTATTCCTATTCTATATTTATAGATAATAATAGCCTGTCCCAAGTCGGTGCAGAAAATGCATAAACCGATTTTGGGAAAGGAGTGTATTATTCTACGCGAAGACTGCGTATTCCTTATTGTAGATAAATCTATAAAAATAAATCAATTTCATTAATTTAAAATCAAAGTATCAAAGATGAGAAAATCAATTCTCTTGTTTGTACTCTTTACTCTGACAAGTATCCCCCTGTTGCTTTTTGCACAGGGTGGATATCAGGTAACGGGACACATTATTTCGGCGGAAGACAATCAGCCGATGATTGGTGTGTCTGTTTTGGAGAAGGGTACGACGAACGGAGTAATTACCGATATGAATGGTAATTACAGTATCACAGTGACGAAATCTCCCGCCATTTTGCAGTTTTCTTACATTGGAATGAAAACGATGGAAAAGCAGGTGTCTGCTGCCACTCGCATGAATCTGAAGATGGAGAGTGATGCACAAATGGTAGAAGAAGTAGTGGTTGTTGCCTACGGTGTACGTAAGAAAGGTACGATTGCAGGTTCTGTATCTACGGTAAAAGCTGAAAAGATGGAAGATGTTCCTGCTCCGAGTTTCGATCAGGCACTGCAAGGGCAGGCACCGGGATTAATGGTGCTTTCTGAATCAGGTGAACCCAGTAAGGCAGCAACTTTTCGTATTCGCGGAACAAATTCAATTAATTCGGGGAAAGATCCTCTTTTTATATTGGATGGAGTGGCTATTTCAAGTTCAGATTTCAACACGATTAGTCCTAATGATATTGAGAGCATTTCAGTGTTGAAAGATGCTTCTTCTACTTCTATCTATGGCGCACGTGCTTCTAATGGCGTGGTAGTAATCACTTCCAAGCGTGGACGTATGGGGGAAGCTGCCAAGATTACTTTCCGTACACAACTAGGTTTTTCCCAATTAGCTTCAAAGGACTGGGATCAGATGGATACGAACGAACGTATTCAGTTTGAAAAAGAAGTGGGATTGGATAAAGGACAGGATTACGAGAAATTAAGTAAGATAAATATCAATTGGCTGGATAAGGTATACAATGACAAAGCACCCTTGCAGAATTACGAGTTATCAGTAAATGGTGGTACGGAAAAGTTAAATTATTATGTTTCGGGAAGCTATTATGATCAGGATGGTATTGCAGTAGGTTCTACATTTGAGCGTGTTAACTTCCGTGCCAATGTGGAGGCGAAAGCTAATAAATGGTTGAAAATAGGAACGAATACAATGTTTACTTATCAGGAGGTAGAACAGAGTGATGATGGTGAATATGCATTGTGGGCTCCTATTTCCGCATCTTTTTTCATGTTGCCTTACTGGAATCCTTATAAGGAGGATGGAAGTCTGGCTCTTCAGGATGACGGCAGTTGGAAAGGAACGACGGAGAATCCGTTAGCATGGATGGAAAACAATCCGTTATCAAATAAGAAGTATAAACTTTTATCTACTTTCTATGCTGAAGCTACACCTATAAAGAATCTCACAATTCGTTCACAACTAAGTGCAGATTATGGTCATACTACTTCTTTTTATCGAAGTTTTCCGAGTTATAAGCCAAATAATAATTATGGAGGTGCCCAGCGTAGTTCGTATGATATGCTTAATCTGATGATTACAAATACGGCAAACTACCGTTTTATGTTGAATGATGTTCATTCATTCAACTTTATGGTTGGGCAGGAAGGAGTCGATTATCATTATGAAGGTTTTCAGGTTACGACTCGTGGACAGACAAATGATATTTTGACAAACTTGTCTTCCGGTTCTACCGCTTCATCATGGGGAGATCCCGTTACGGAATATTCTTTTCTCTCTTTTTTTGGTCGTGGTGAATATAATTATGATGATCGTTACTATGCTGACTTTTCGGTTCGTGGGGATGGATCTTCCCGTTTCGGAACAGATAAACATTGGGGAGCTTTTTGGTCAGTCGGGTTTATGTGGAATCTCCGTAAGGAGAAGTTCATGCAAAAATATAAATGGCTTACTAATGCGCAAATAGCGATTAATACCGGTACATCGGGCAACTCTTCTATTAATAACTATGAACATCTGGCTTTAGTTTCCGGTGGATATAAGTATAACAATGAATCAGGTATTGCTATTTCCCAGTTGGGAAATGAAGAATTAAGTTGGGAGTCTACATGGGCTACTAATGTGGCACTGCATTTAGGTTTTATTGATCGTATAAATTTGGATGTGGAATTTTATAATAAGAAAACTACTAATATGTTGATGGCAGTTCCCATTTCTTACACAACTAGCGGTTTTGGAACTCGTTGGGATAATGTGGGAGCTATGCGAAACCGTGGTGTAGAAATTAATGTCAGTGCAGACGTACTTCGCATCAAAGACTTTACATGGAATGTGAACGCCAATGTTTCATATAATAAAAATGAGATAACCGAGCTTTATAATGGGATAACAGAATATGTAGCCTCTGATACTGGTAGAATGGTTGCGGTAGGTCATCCGTTAGGTGAATTTTATCTGAACCGTTATGCAGGAGTCAATCCTACTAATGGAGATGCTTTATGGTATACCAAAGACGGTGAAATTACTACAGAATATAATGAAAGTGACAAAGTGATGCTGGGTAAGACACATGAAGCTCCTTGGCAAGGTGGTTTTGGTACTACACTTTCTTGGCAAGGATTTTCACTTTCCGCACAGTTCACGTGGGTGGCCGATCGCTGGATGCTAAACAATGACAGAGTTTTTCAAGAGAGCAACGGACTGTTCAGTGCCTACAATCAGTCAAAACGTATGCTTTATGATCGATGGAAAAAGCCGGGAGATGTGACTGATATCCCTCGTTATGGAGTTACTCCTCAACTAGATTCACGATTCTTGGAAGATGCTTCTTTCCTGCGTCTGAAAAATTTAATGCTTAGCTATACATTCCCACAGAAATGGTTGCAGCGGACTAATTTTTTAAGTAGTGCCCGTATTTATGCGCAGGGACAGAATTTGTTGACATTTACAAGTTTTACAGGGATGGATCCGGAGTCTACCTCCAATGTGTATAAGGCTCAATACCCTATGTCCCGTCAGTTTACATTCGGACTGGAAGTTTCATTCTAAAATTAATCAGTGATGATAAGAAAAATAAAATTATATATAGTTTTAGTTGCGGTATTGCTTTCGGCATCTTCCTGTCTTGATAAATATCCGCAAGATGCAATTCCGCAAGAAGAGGCTATTAAGACAGTGAGCGATGTACGCCAAGCTTTGGTCGGTATTTATGCACAGTTTAAAAATGCCAGCCTATATAGCGGATACTTGACTTTATTGCCTGATATTCAGACGGATCTGGTATACGCTGTTAAAGGATATACAAATATCTATGGTGATGTATGGCGTAATGAAATATTGGCTATCAATAAACAGGTGGAATATGTGTATGGTGGCTTGTATACTGTCATCGGACGTTGCAATTTTGTTCTTGATAACATTGCTGCTGTAGAGGCCAACACTTCAGATGATGAACAACTGGACAAGTTGGATACCTATAAAGGTCATATCTATTTTGCCCGTGCGCTGGCTTATTCAGAACTGTTGAAGTGTTTCTGTAAAGCTTATGAAAGTGACGAAGAAGCTGCCAATGAACTGGGAGTTGTACTGCAGTCCAGCTACGTTAATCCGGGACCTGTAAAACGTGCTTCTTTAAAAGATTCGTATCAGTTTGTATTGGATGATTTGGCTAGATCGGCCGAATATCTGGCTACGGATGATGACACTGAGGTTATTTATAATTCTGCATATTTCACGATTGGTACAGTCAATGCTTTATATGCTCGTATGTACCTGTATATGCGGAAGTGGGAGAAAGCTGTTGAATATGCTACTAAAGTAATAGATAGTAAGAAATATATATTAGCTGATGCAACCAAGCATAGTTATTCGGTTACTTATAATGATTTTGCATACATGTGGCAGTATGATAATTCTACTGAAATCATTTGGAAAGTAATGTTTGAGGTAAATTCCTATGGAGGGGCATTAGGCACTGTATTCCTCAATTATGATTATACATCTTATAAACCGGATTATGTACCAGCTAAATGGGCATTGGATGCCTATGCCAATGCTGATTTACGCTATAATGCTTATTTCGCTACGGCAACGACCGGATTCTCTCATGGGTTGACTTGGCCTCTTTTGGTTAAATACATGGGAAATCAGGATTTTATAAGCCAAAGATTGCTGTGTGTATCCATGCCGAAACCGTTCCGGTTAGCGGAACAATATCTGATTCGTGCAGAGGCTTATTGCCGGATGGGAGCATCTTATTATGGAAAAGCAGGAATTGATATTTTAGAGAAAGACGATCCGCGTTTTGTATGGCCTATTCCACAACATGAGTTGGATGCTCCTGGCGTAGATCTAGCACCTAATGAAAGCAATAAATAATGTATAAAGATAATATAGAGAAACAATGAAACGATTAATAACAGGAATAGTAACACTTACGACGTTGGCTGTCGGATTCTGGGGATGTAATGATCTTTCCCGGACGACTTACAGCGGTTCCGACTACGTGATGTTCTCCGATACATTATCTATGTATCCGGTGCAGGACAGCGAGAAATGGTTTGAGATTCCGGTAGTAGCTACGAATATATGCGATTATGACCGTTCTTTTGGTGTGGAAGTAGACGATAAGGCTAGTAATGCAATTGAAAAAAAGCAATATGTAGTTGAATCAAATACGGTAACCATTAAAGCAGGGGAGCGAGTTGCAAAGTTCCGGATGAAGGGTGTTTATGAAAATATAGGTAAAACTGACTCTTTGTCGGTTACGTTCAATTTGCTTCCGAAAGATGAAAATATATGGGATTTGTACGGTACACGTACTCGTGTTCAAATGCAAAAAGCATGTCCTTTCGAACTAAGTACTTTTGAAGGCTATTGTCTATTGACTTCTTCTTTCTTTAATGCATATATGACGGATACGGAACATCGGTTATTGCAGGCAGAAAGAGACAAGACGGAAGATAATACTATCATATTACATGATTTTTTCTACAAGAATTATGATCTTAAAATTAAGTATGATCCTTCCGATCCGTTGAAACCATTTGTAGAGTTTGATGATCAAATTATAGGTAGTACGGCAGAAGCCTTCGGAACCATTTACGGTAATGGAAAGCTGATGTGTACTCAGCCTGTTGCGTACGATTCTTATTATAATGTATGCCAGAAATTCGTATTCTTATATAGCACTATTTATGTGGTGGGTAAAGGTACAGTAGGTACTTATGTGAATATCTTGGAGTGGATTAGTGATGAAGAAGCGGAACAGTATAAGAAAGAGGAAGGACTCTAAACTATAATCGGAAATAAATATGAAAGATATAATGAAATATTATTTGCAATTGATTACGTTAGTGTTTTGTCTCTTCGTATCTGCTTGCAGTGATGATGACGAGACTACAACGCCTGTATTCCCGGATTTGCAGAAAATAGAATGTGAAATCGGAGATACCAAGACACTGACTTTTGAGGCTGCCGATAACTGGATATTGACTTCCTCATCGTTATGGTGCTATTTTGAACAGGATGGTGAGAGGACGTTCGTTTGTTCAGGCAATGCCGGAAAGCAGACAGTCACTATCCATATTAGTGATGATGCTACCGAACTGTTAAAATCTTATAAGGCAGAGCTGACTATGAAGCTGGCAGGAAGCCAGCAGGTGATAGCGGAGGTGACGCGTCCGTCTACTGGTTATGAAGTTCGGGCTTTCAATGCGGACAAGTCTGTAATGTACACAGAAGAAAATCCTTTTGTCATCAATTTTGATGGAACTGACATATTGGTGTTAGAAGCTAATGAGGATTGGGCTTTGAAAAGTAACCCCGAATGGATGGAATTCAATCGTAGAGCATCAGACAGCG
>OBCT01000570.1_pt1 | contig 15198 bp, 10 predicted proteins | sample 1495981 | NCBI WGS metagenome assembly OBCT01 (sample SAMN04168658, study PRJEB22393) | human gut metagenome | biome: human gut microbiome; feature: stool | host: Homo sapiens | collected 2014-03-24
GTTAATTTATTGTTAAACGGAATAAGAGATTAGGATATTAGCATAGAATACGTGGGAATCTCTCACCTTCGTCCGTTCCATGTTCAAGGCCTTCGCAATGCCAATTATCGGGAACGAACAACGCAGAAAGCCCACGCCGATATGTACAACACCCGTAGCCCCCCTTTGTTTATCAAAGTGAGGCACGGATGTATATAAATACACATCAGGAGGACGTCTTTGTTGCTGTTAGTCATTCCGATAGGTCAAAGTTTGCGAAGTTTTGAACATAAATGACAAACGCTTGTAAACGTCTTCTCAATATAAACATCTCTCCCTCGCCACCCGGAGGCTTTCTGCGGAAGAGACCGTTGCAAATGTATAAAAAAATACGGATGGAAAAGGTAATGTGAATCAGAAACTTTTTGAATACTGGTTATTTTGCCCTCTTTTTTCCTTTGCCGGGCGAAATGCGCTTGTACTGACATCTTATAAGAAAGAGGAGTGATCTCCCAATTTCGGGCACGAAACAGGCCTTAAACTACAAAAGCCGGGGCGTAAGACCTCGGCTTATATTTTTATCTTCTTATCAGGAAGCTTGGCTCATTGGAGACTTTTTTCAAAAATCTCTGTTTTTTTCGAAGTTTCTGTTTTCTCAAAGGTTGTTATTATAACACCTTGAACTCATACCCTTCCTCTTTCAGGAATTCAATGGCACGAGGAAGTGCATATTGCAGGTTACCATTATTCCAGGACTTCAGCGAATCATGGAAAGTGATGATGGAACCGTTGCGTGCATAGCGCTTCACATTGTTCAATACCTGTTCCGGGCGCATCCGTTTACTATAATCACGAGTTACGAGATCCCACATGATAATGCGGTAATGATAGCGCAAGGTATAATACTGCCGGAACCCCATGTGTCCGTGTGGCGGGCGGAAGAGATCGGAATGAATAATTTCGTCTACCTTTCTGGCGTTTGCGAGGTAATCCGGATTAGAATATTCAAATCCACGGATGTGGTTGAAGGTATGGTTACCGATGCGGTGTCCGTGTTCTACCACCATCCGGTATTCATCCGGGTGCTTGCGTATATTGTCGCCTACCATAAAGAAGGTAGCTTTAATATGATGCTTTTCCAATACTTCCAGTACCCAGGGAGTTACTTCAGGGATGGGACCGTCGTCAAAAGTCAGATAGACTGCCCGTTCATTCGGATCCATCCGGAAGATAGCTTGTGGATACAACGCCCGGAAAAGCCAAGGTGGTTGTTCTATAAACATGAGAGTCTGTGTTAAACAAGTATTAAGTAATAAGTATTAAGTATTATCCATGCGGAAAACATATCGGAAGCTATGGTAATACTTAATACCTGATACTTAATACTTACTATTTATTTCCCTTTCATTCTTGTCACGTACTCGTTATAAAGTTGGTCGAGCTGCGTGGAGTAATGTTTCGCGAGTTCTTCTGATTTGTATTTTTCCATTAAGCGGACTTCGGCGTCAAGCAAGCTGGCGTTGTACACGAAGTTTTCGCCGGCGATGGCAAGCTGGTTATCGTTCAGGCTAAGATACCAGATCATGTATTCGAGCGATTTGTTGGCAAGCTCGTCGATGATCTTGTTGGCTTTCTCGTTCTGTCCCAGTTGGTAATAAGATTCTGCCATTTGGAAGGCGCCGTTTGCCCAGTCGTACGGTACGTTGTATGACGGAATCATCTTTTCGGCGTAGTCGAGTGCGGCGAGTGCCTTATCCTTCTTGCCTTCTTTGATAAGCTGGCCTACGAGTTGCGTGAAGATACGGCGGTGCGTGTAGCACATACGCATCACGTTCTCGTCGATATAGATACCCGGTTTGTCGATACCGCCGAACTTGAACTTGTTCATCAGGTTGTCGTACATCTTTTCGCTGTCAATCTTGCTGTCCAGTTTGTCCGTATCGAACGGTGTGAAACGATAGGCAAGACCTTCCTGCATAAAGTGGTTGCCCATGCCCAGATGGTTTTCGCTTCCTACGGTGATTGCCATATAGATAGGACGTTCCCAGTTGGCATTGGCAAGCATTTCGAGCATCATTAGTTCACTCTTGTAGAGGGCGCGTTTCGGGTTGCCGTTGGCGTCTCTAAGGGTGATTGTCATGTATTCGGGGATAGAGTCGCCCAGAGCTTCCGGTATCTTCATGCCGGAGCGGCGTACGGCTTCTTTGTCCACCTTCATTACGATGCTGTCCGTAGGGATAAGCGGCAGTTGGATATCTTTTCCAGTCTTTTTGAGAAGCTCTTTCAACTGGTCGTTCTTACCGAGCATCCAGCGGTTGATGATTTCCTTCAATTCGTATGGATTCTCACCGAAAATGGAGTGAACGAGTGATAATATGGTAGTGTCTCCCTGTGCAGCCAGTTCGTTTGCCTGTTTGAAATAGCTGTCGATGAAAGCCTTCATTTCCGTACGGATAGGGATATATTCATTTTGTCCTTCCACATATTCCACACGGTCCCAAGTGATAGGAAGCGACGGGGAATCGTAGGCCGGACGTTTCATTTGGTCGATATACCAATCTGTTTGCAGATAACTTAGGTTACAGGTGCGGGCATCTGTACGGAAGCCTTCCGTTTCCTGGTTGTACCACAATGGGAAAGTATCGTTATCACCATTGGTATAGATAATCGGATTTCCTTTTTCCTGTAAGGTCATCAGGTAGTTCTGTCCGAAGTCGCGGGCAACGAAGCGTCCGCTACGGTCGTGGTCATCCCAAGTCTGTCCCGCCATCTGGATGGGGACGAACAAACAGAGCACTGAAGCCAGTACGGCTGCCGGAAGTTCCTGCATCTTGCAGTATTCTCGCAGCATACGGATGATACCTGCCACTCCCATACCTACCCAGATGGCAAAGGCGTAGAACGAACCGGCATACGCGTAATCTCGTTCACGGGGTTGTGCAGGGGTTTGGTTGAGGTAGAGCACGATAGCGATACCTGTCATGAAGAACAGGAAGAAGACCACCCAGAATTGCTGGATACCCCGCTGGCTATGATAAGCCTGCCAGAAGAGTCCGATTAAGCCGAGAATCAGCGGCAGACAGTAGAATACATTGTGTCCTTTATTGTTTTTGAGATCCTGCGGAAGCAGTTCCTGATTACCTACCAGCAAGTTGTCGATAAACGGAATACCGGTGATCCAGTTGCCGTGTTCAATTTCTCCGCTACCCTGTATGTCGTTCTGCCGTCCGGCAAAGTTCCACATGAAATAACGCCAGTACATGAAGTTCAACTGGTAGGTGAAGAAGAATTTGATATTTTCCCACTGGGTAGGCATATTTACCATTACCATTTCCCCGCATTGGTCGTATGGCACATCATGGCCTTTCACGTCCACCCATTGCTTGTAAAGTTGGGCGTGTGAGGAACTGTACATACGCGGGAAAAGCATATTCTGCGCATATTCGTACTCGATACGTCCCGGAAGTTCGATGTAAGAGTCTTTCTCGTCGGGAGAAATCTTCTCTTTGCGGACATACTTGCTGCCCGTTTCCGACTGGCGAGGGATGCAATAGCCGTCTTTTACGTCAAGCGCTACTTTTGAAGAGAAAGCAGGACCGTAGAAAAGCGGACGTGTCCCGTATTGCTCACGACCGAGATATTCGCCTAGCGTGAAGATGTCTTCCGGCGAGTTCTGATCCATCGGAGTGTTGGCGGTGGAACGGATGACAATCAGCGCGTATGAAGAATATCCGATTACGATCATCATGGTGCATAGCATGGCTGTATTCATGGTACGTGCGGAAATACGCCATTTCTCTTTGATTTTAGCCTGTACGTTCGGAGCAAGATAAATGCCCAAAGCGGCAATAACCAGAATACCGATAACGATACTGCTTGGGCCATGACCGTAGAACGGGATACCCAGCAAAGCGATCGTCAGGATAAAGGAGATAGCCATGCGCGCTTTGTTCTTTTCGGTGTAACTTTCGTATACACCCCAAATCAGAGCGGCCGCAAGCAGAATGATATAAACCACTACGCCCGAATTGAATGACATTCCGAGTCCGTTGACGAACAACAGTTCAAACCAGCCACCTACTTTCACGATACCCGGTACGATGCCGTAAAGCACGGCTGCAACGAGCACCATTGAACCTAATAGCGCTATTAACGAACCTTTGGCGGTAGCATTCGGCGTTTTTTTGTAGTAGTATACCAATACGATGGCAGGCAGACAAAGCAAGTTCAATAAGTGCACACCGATACTCAATCCGGTCAGATAGGCGATGAGGATAATCCAACGGTCGCTGTGCGGCTGGTCGGCTACGTCTTCCCATTTCAGAATCAACCAGAAAACAACAGCGGTAAAGAGGGAGGAGAAGGCATATACTTCACCTTCCACGGCCGAGAACCAGAATGTGTCACTGAATGTATAAACCAGTGCACCGATCAGTCCGCTACCCATCACTGTGATAAGCTGTCCTTTGGTGATATTGTTTTCGTCAGTGATAACCAGTTTGCGTACCAGGTGGGTGATGCTCCAGAAAAGGAACAGGATACAGGCGCCACTCATGAGGGCACTCATGTAATTCACCATTTTAGCAACAGTTGTTACGTCGGAAGCAAATTGAGAAAACAGATTCGCCACTAGCATGAAGAAAGGCGCGCCGGGCGGGTGTCCGACTTCCAGTTTATAGCCGGTGGTTATGAACTCCGGGCAATCCCAGAAACTTGCGGTCGGTTCTATTGTCAGGCAGTAGACGGTTGCCGCAATGATGAATGTAAGCCAACCCATAAGGTTGTTTACGGTTCTGTACTGTTTCATTAGCACTATCGTAGTTTATTCGTTAAAAACAAATTATGAGGTCGCAAAGATAGTGATTTGTAAGGATAATGAGGAAGAAAGTAAGAAATATTAAGTAACGGAGGGCTGATTTACTATCTCTTTCACTCTTCCGGAAGGCGGGAACTTGTGTGTTGGCAAGTAAGGAAATTATTTTTAGTCCTTTAATAAATAAGCTCTGGTGTATTAGAGATAAACTTCCTTTATCCTGTTAGTGAACTTCTTTTGCCTTAATAACAAACTTCCTTTTCATTAGTCATAAACTATAATTGCAAGTTTTGTTTTTATAAATGAAACTTGCAATTATAAAAACAAAGCTTTCAATTTTATAAACGTAACTTGCGTTTATAGATTATCCTTAGTCAATCATAACTTTCCTGTTAGAGAAGAACAAGTTTACTATTAATACAACGGAAGTTTACTATTAATAGCTTGGACGTTAGGTGTTAACACTTGTAATATCAGCTGTTAATGGTTGAGATTTCAGGTATTAATACTTGGGTTGCTGTATATATATGTTTGGGATATTGAATATGTGTATCCTTTAATGATGGTGATGATGTTCCCCTAAAACCCGATGAGGCAGTGTGCCGTGTCCCAATAGCTCGATGGGGCAGTTGAAGTTTCTTTCCAGCCATTCGGTAGTGACGCCCGTGTCCGGATGGTAATCCAGCGTTTCGTTGACGCAGGCGATGGATTTTACCTGTTGCAATACAGTGCCGATGTCGTGACTGACAAGGATAATGGCACATTCTTTATTGATTTCAGCCAATAACTCATAAAGGCGTGCTTCGAAACGCTTGTCGATATACGTGCTGGGCTCATCGAGAATCAACACTGCAGGATCCGAGATGATGGCACGTCCTAACAGGGCACGTTGCAGTTGTCCACCGCTTAATTGTCCGATAGAGCGGCTTTCAAGCCCTTCAAGCCCCATGCGGGCGATAATCTGTTTGCCTTTCTCTCTCTGTTCGGGAGTGAACCGGGAGGTAAGCGACTTCTGTATGCTCAAGCCGGACAGGATCACTTCTTCCACGGAAATAGGGAACTTCCGGTCTATGGTGCTGTATTGCGGTAGGTAACCGAGGAAAAGCTGGGATTTCGCGGAAGAACTTTGGTGGGAGTTTTTGGCAGATGTTTCTGTCGAAGTTCCTTCCGTAGATGTTCTTATGGGAGCCTTCTCGGGAGTATGGAATATAATTTCCCCTCCGGTTGGTTTCAACAAACCGAGGATGCACTTTATAAGCGTTGTTTTGCCGCCTCCGTTCGGACCTATAATACCTAGAAAATCCCGTTCGTAGATGCTTAGATTAACATCGTGGAGAACAGTGCGACCGTCATATCCGGCGGAAAGATTCTTTATTTCGATTATTGGTTTCATTATTGGAAAGGGCTTGATTGGTTCTTTCTTTATACGTTTATTTGGTGGTAGCTTGCGGCGCAAGGGCTTTGGCTACATTCAGCATCTCTTCCTCCCAGTCATAACTTAACGGGTTGATAGGGACTACTTTCGTTCCGGTTTGCTGCGCGATGGTTTCCGCATTGCGTTTGTCAAACTCCGGTTGAACGAAGATAACGCCTACATTTTCCGCCTGACAGACGTCTATCAGGTCTTTCAGATGAGCGGGAGAGGGTTCTTTGCCTCCTTCTTCGATCGAAATTTGATGCAATCCGTAGTCGCGGGCGAAGTAGGAGAGGGCCGGATGATAAATCATGAAGGCTTTGGCTGCTTCGGGGACAGAGAGTTGTCGGCGAATCAGGCTGTCGGTGTGCTGGATGCGCTGACAGAGAGAATCGTAACGGTTTCTATAATATGGTTCGTTTGCTTTATCCAGTTGGCTAAGGGCCTTGTAGGTGTTTCCGGCGATGATTAAAGCATTACCGGTAGAATTCCATACGTGTGGCTCTACGGCGTGGATATGGCCGTCGTGACTGTTGTGGCCGTGGGCATGGCCATGGTCATCATTATTGAGTATGAGGTCGATTCCTTTCGAGGTGTCGAACACTTGGATATGGGGAGTATTGTTCATCAGGCGGTCCATCCAGGTTTGTTCGAAGCCGATGTACCCGATGCGGAAATAGGCTTTGCTGTCTCCTAAAGAAACAAGTTGCTGGGGGATAGGATCGTATGTCTCCGGGCTGGAACCTTTGGGCACCATGCTGACTACTTTGAATTTATCTCCGGCAATAGCTTCGGTGAAATAACGTTGCGGTTCCAGTGTGACGGTTATCACCGGCTTTGTCTCGTCACCGTTACTTGCTTGGGAGGAACGTCCTGTGCAGGCTGCCATCAGGAGGCAAGCACCAAGAAGGAAAAGTGTTCTCATATCTTTTAGTTGTTGTTTCATGATTTTTTCTGTTTCGGGGTTTCAATCTTATCTTGTTTCTACTCTTGTTTCCGGGCCCGTAATATTTCCCGTTTACCACCCGGAGGTCCGGGGAGACGTTCTACTGTGAATCCGGCTGTCTGTAACATCCGGCGGACTACACCTTTGGCACAGTAGGTAGTCAGAATTCCGTCTTTATCTAATAAAACATAGAGGCGGTTGAATAGTTCTTGCGACCACATTTCCGGTTGCTTTTCCGGGGCGAAGGCGTCGAAATAGACTAGATTAAATGGAGAGTTGAGAGTTGAGAGTTGAGAGTCGGCTACGCTGTCATTGCTATTGTTCACTCTCAACTCTCCATTCTCAACTCTCAACTTATTCACGTCCGTTTCTATTTTTCGTAAGGTGAAGTGTGGCGTAAGCTGCACGTCTTTTTCCCAGGGCGATGTATGAAGCTGCTTAAACAATTCGATAGCCGATTGTTGTTCTTCTTCATTCGGGGTAAATTGCTCGTCGGTTGCTGTTTGTATTCGATGTATGGTAAGCTGCTCATCGCTGGAGATATATCCTAGCTGTTCTACTGTTTGCCAGTCTAGCGGATAGAGTTCCAACCCTGTATAGTGTATATTTCGTCTGCTTCTTTCCGCTTCTTCAAGGGTGAGCCAAGCGTTTAGCCCTGTCCCGAAGCCGATTTCAAGAACACGTGGAGTAGCGGCAGGAGAGGCTTTCAACCCCATATCGATGAAAATATGTTGAGACTCCGTGCGTGCCCCTTTCGTCGAATGATAATGTTCATTCAATTCCGGAACAAACAGAGTAGCGCTCCCGTCATCGGTTCTCTCAATTATTCTTTCCATCACTCAATCTTTAATACTTAATACCTAATACTTAATACTTAATACTTAAAAAAGACCTCTACCCCGCCATAGCATCCCAGGCACTTTCGAGCACATACAGGAGAAGGATATAACGTATCAGTTTGCCGACAAACATGGAAACAATAGTAAGCCATGTGTTGCTTCGCATAAATCCCAGTGCAATGGCGATCACCTCGCCAATGGCAGGAAGAAAGGTGAAGAATGCCATCAATGCCCCTTTCCCTTGCAGGAATTTCACCATTTTGTCTACCTTTTCTTTCTTTACCTTGAAGTATTTCTCAATCCAGCTAACTTTACCCAGACGTCCCATGTAGTAACAAGTCATTCCGCCCACTGTATTGCCCAGAGTGGCGGCTATCAGACAGGCTATCGGGGGCAAGCCGAGCTTCACCAATGCCACCAGTACCAGTTCGGAACTGAAAGGCACGATGCTCCCAGCCAATAAAGCCGAGATGAATAATCCCGGAAGTCCCCATTCTATGAGGAGTTGTATCGTTGAATCTACAAAAGCGTCCATATATTAAAAGCGAATAAGAGGATGAGGCCGACCAATGAAATGATAAAGAACACATTCGAACTTTTACTATTGGTCAGTACAAAGAAATGCCCGATCAGGATGCTGTTGCTTATGATAAGCAAAGGCAGCAGGGCACTGCAATATATCGGTTGCAAGGCAATCAGCAGGAACAGGAAGAGCGTCAGGTCTATCAAGAACTGGAGATAGGCACGTGTGCGTATCTTATCCTCAAATCCGGCAGCGATGCAATGGACAGCACTGACGATAAACATCACGAGCAGATAGCCCAGTATAGCCAATTCCCAGGGTTGAAGGATTTGTAAGTTAAAGATTTCTCCGAAAGCTAATAGCTGGTTGAAAGGGCGGTAGAACAACTCCATCTCATTATAGAAGAAGGCGTGTCCGAACAGCATCCAGTAGGGCAGCATCCATCCGAGCAGCGCGCCGCAAAAACTACGCGGAGTGAGCGACTGGAAACGGTAGGCTTCGAGCAACCAAAGCACCGAGAGGATGGTGAGCTGTGGGAAAAGAATACTTCCCGCTCCGATAAAGAAGAAGGAATAGAATAGATAGCCCGCAGCTTGAGCTTGCTGATAGCTTTTAAACAGAAAATAAATGGAAATAAGAGAACCTAGGGCGACAATGTCTCCTATGTATAGTAAATGCATTCCCGGACAGACGGTGACCAGCAGGAAATAAATAGCTGTCTGCATGGAAGCCCTCATGCGGATAATACTGAACTGGTTGTTCAGCTCTATCAGAAAGTAGCCGATGATTGCGTAAACCAGAAAGCTGACAATTCGTTCTGCCCATCCCGGAAGCAGTAAATCGCGGGTGGATTGCAAGAAAGAAGAGCTGTCCTTGGGTGTTGTTGAGGCTATGGAGTCGGGAAATAAAAAGTAAGTCAACACCCAGCATAGGGCGCAGATAAAGATAACGGCAGGCAGGGTCCACCGTCCTGCCGTCACTTGACTTTGTAGTCTTTTATTTCTCATTTGTCTGTCAGTTCTTTTGCCGCCCGGCGGGCATATATCATCGCTTTGTAGGATCTATATGCCGTGCAAATAGGGGATTTATGCCTGCCGTGGCGTATCATTACAGGTTGTTTCTTACAAATCGAATCCGATGTCGCGGCGGAAATACTTCTTGTCGAAGTCGATCATGTCTGCCACTTTGTAGCTCTGTGCCAGTGCTTCTTCTTTCGTTGCACCGTAAGAGCAAACGGCAATCACACGTCCGCCGTTCGTCACCACTTGTCCGTCTTTCATGGCTGTTCCGGCATGGAAGATGATGCTGTCGGTGGCGGCAGCCTGTTCCAGTCCGCTGATAGGGAATCCTTTTTCGTAGGCTTCGGGGTAACCGCCGCTGACAAGAATGACGCAGCCGGCCGAACGTGGGTCCATCACTAGTGTTTTCTCGTTCAGGTTGCCTGCCGCTGTGCCTTCAAGCAACTCTACGAAGTCGCTTTGGATGCGCAACATCACGCTTTCTGTTTCCGGGTCGCCCATGCGGACGTTGTATTCGATAACCATCGGTTCACCTTTCACCTTGATAAGACCGAGGAAGATGAAACCTTTGTAGGTGATCTTTTCTTCTTTCAAACCATTGATGGTCGGTTCGATGATACGTGTGCGTACTTTCTCCATATATACTTCGTCGGCAAACGGAACCGGAGTTACGCTACCCATGCCGCCTGTATTCAATCCTTTGTCACCTTCACCGATACGTTTGTAGTCTTTTGCTACAGGGAGGACTTTGTAGTTGTCTCCGTCTGTCAGTACGAATACAGAGCACTCGATACCGCTCAAGAACTCTTCAATCACAACGGTTGCCGATGCGGAACCGAACATGCCGCCGAGCATTTCTTTCAGTTCTTTCTTCGCTTCATCCAGCGTAGGAAGGATGAGAACTCCTTTCCCGGCACAAAGGCCATCAGCCTTCAGTACGTAGGGAGCTTCCAACGTTTCGAGGAAAGCGAGGCCCTCTTCGAGGTTTTTGGAAGTGATGCTTTTGTAGCGGGCTGTCGGGATGTTGTGGCGCATCATGAAGCCTTTGGCAAATTCCTTGCTGCCTTCCAGTTGCGCTCCTTGAGCCGAGGGACCGATCACGGCAATATGCTTTAGCTCCGGACGGTTTTGGAAGTAATCGTAGATTCCTTTTACCAACGGATCTTCGGGACCTACTACTATCATTTGGATGTTCTCTTTTAGAGCAAAAGCACTGATTGCTTCAAAATCGGTTGCTTTGATGTTGACATTCTCGCCTACGGCAGTTGTTCCGGCATTTCCCGGAGCAATGTATAGTTTTTCAACTTTCGGACTTTGGGCAATTTTCCATGCCAGTGCATGTTCGCGGCCGCCCGAGCCTAGTAATAATATCTTCATCTTTGTATTGTTATGGATTTATACTGTTATCTATGATTTGTATGGATACGGTGGTGTCTTTGTCAGTTTTATAAGTTCTGCTCAAAGTACCGGGTGATTTTCTCATGCAGATGTACACGGTCGCGTCCTGCTACGTTGTGCTTGTGGCACGGGTAGATAAACAGGTCGGGATAAGTGCGGGCATCTACACAGGCTTTCATGAACGACAGCGTGTGCTGCGGTACACAAGTGTCATCGTGGTCGTCATGGATAATGAGTAGATGACCTTTCAGCTGTCCGGCAAGGTTCTTCAGATTACATTCTTTGTAGCCTTCCGGATTGCTTTCCGGGGTGTCCATATAACGTTCGCCGTACATCACTTCGTAATATCCCCAGTCGATTACCGGACCTCCGGCAACGCCTACTTTGAATATTTCCGGGTAACGAAGCATCAAGGCGGTAGTCATGTGTCCTCCGAAGCTCCATCCGTGTACGCCGATGCGTTCGCTGTCTACGTAGGGGAGGGATTTCAGGAATTCAACGCCTTTTACCTGGTCTTTACCTTCTTCGATGCCAAGACGGCGGAAGGTGGCATTTTCAAATGCCAGTCCACGGTTGCTGCTGCCACGGTTATCGATGGTGAACATGATATAGCCTTTACCTGCCATGTACGTATCCCATCCGCGTGCGCCGTTTTGCCATCCTCCGGTGACGCATTGCGCGTGAGGACCTCCGTAGACGTATACGATGACGGGATATTTCTTGGCCGGGTCAAAGTTGGCCGGTTTCATCAGGCGATAATGCAGGTCGGTGGTGCCGTCTGCCGCTTTGATTGTTCCGGTTTCGATGCTTGGCATTTGGTAGCCTTCGTAAGGGCTTTCAGCAGTCAGCAGATTGGCTGTTTCTTTGAAGTTTTTGGTGTCTACCAGGTTGATGATGCGAGGCTGGTCTTTTGTTGAATAACGGTCGATAAGATAAGTGCCGGAAGCGCTAAGCATGCCGCTATGTTCGCTTTCTTTGCAGTTCTCGAACGGTTGGCTTATCTTTCCATTGCTCACGTTTACAGCGAAATGTCCGCTTCTCAAGCCTTCTACGGCTGTGAAGATGACTTCTTTACGCTTTGTGTTGAATCCTAGGACGTCGCTGACCAGCCAGTTGCCTTTGGTCAGTTGTTTGACTTTGCCGGCCTGGAAATAAGTACCACCGTTGGCACTGTTATAAGTTTCACCTTTCATGTTGGCTGCATCGGCATCAAAGAGATAAAGATGGTTGTAGCCGTCACGCTGACTTTGATAGATGAATTTGGTAGGGTCCCACGGCAAAAATATGATTGCGTTTTGTGGCTCCACGTATTTAGGATGCATTTCTTCGTAGAGAACGCCCATCGGCTCTCCTGTCTCTGCGTTATACTGGCAAAGTTTGGCGTGGTTCTGGTCACGGTTTACTTCAATCAGGTAGAGGCTTTTTTCATCCGGTGACCAGCTGATATTGGTGAAATAACGGTCTGTGGGATCACCTGCGTTCAGATAAATGCTTTTACCGGTAGCAGGGTTGTAAATACCCACTTTTACCTGATGGCTCGTCATTCCTGCCATCGGATAACGTACATTGTTCACTTCGCCTACGCGTGCAGTGATGTCTACAAGCGGGTATTGTGTCACCATGCTCTCGTCCATACGGTAGAAAGCGAGCAGGTTGCCTTTCGGGCTCCAGAAAGTACCTTTGTTGATACCGAATTCATTGCGGTGTACAGTCTGCCCGCAAACGATGCCTTCAGGTTCATTGGTTACCGCTTTTTCGTTCACATACAGATTGTTACCTATCGTGTATGCCACGTTTCCACTGGCTGCGCAATAGTCTTCATTATCTGCTCCGTCTTTGGGTTTGAGAGTGCTGACAACTTGATTGCTCTTGAAATCATATACAATGAACTTTCCTGCTATCTTGAATAGCATTTGTGGCTTATCGGCCCATGGGAAACTGACGGAATACAGGTGTGATAACTTTCCTGCCTTGTTCTCTTCAAGCACTTTGTTGATCTGTTCACGAGTGATAACCATTGTTTCCTTTCCCGTTTTGGGTTGGATAGAATAAAGGGTATCTACGCCCGGCTTGATACATTCGTCACCCCACCATTGCAGTCCGTACAGGTTGTCTGCATAGCGGTAACTCTCGCCACCCGGAATCAATTCTTCCAGTGTCGGCTTTTTGGTTTCTTGTGCCATAACATTGAATCCGATTGGTAGTGCCAACAATAAAAGCATGGCTCTTTTTCCAATTTTACTCATTGCTCTTTTCTTTATTATTTGTTTTTAAATCCTTCTATTTTTACTCTGTCCAAGGGAGTCTGCTTTATTTGAATGGCAGCACTCAACTTGGCGAAAGCGGTGAATAGGTCGTCAAATTGCTTCTCGTAGCTTTCTCTGTCGGAGGATATGTCCTCTTCCAAGTATTCAATCCTTTTCCTCAATTCTTCCAATTCCTGTTTCGGAGCATGGGAGAGCAGGTATTGACGCATGTGGACGAAGGCATCCATAATATTAATACTGACTTCAATAGCACGGGGACTTTTCAGAACTCCAGATAACATTGCTACACCTTGTTCTGTAAAAGCGTAAGGCATTTTGCGAGTACCACCCCAACTTGATATTCCATTTTGGAATATCAAGTTGAACTCGTCTTTATTTAATTGAAACATGAATCTTGCAGGAAATCGTTCGATGTTTCGTTTAATGGCTTTATTGAAGTTACCTGTGGTAACTTCATACATCTCCGCCAAATCAAAGTCCAACATAACTTTTTGACCTCTGATCTCATAAATTTTATTTTCAATGATAACAATGTCGTTCATTTTTTCTTTAATTGGTTGCTATCATAGATAGCTTATTGGCGAAAATGTTATTTGAACTTGAGGTTGCAATTTGTGACCTCAAGTTGGTTATCAGGGTGTTAATGAGTGTGTGATGTTATAATGTGTCATTAACTATTGAATGGTTTATTCCTCTTCCTTCTTCGGAATCCTCGGCTCCCGGTTCCCCCTAAACTCTCTCGGTCCTCTTGAATCTCTTCCTCCGCGGAATTCTCCCCGTGGCTTTCTATCTCTGTCACCGCCTTTGAACTCACCACCTTCTCTGCGCGGCTTGTATTCTCCCTCTCTGCGAGGTCTGGATTCACCATCCCGACGCGGTTTGAACTCACCTTCGCGGCGTGGCTTAAATTCTTTTCTTTCTCTGAATCTTGGAGCCTGTTCTCCTTCAGCCTCTTTCTTTTCTTCTCCCTCTTCCTGGCTCTTGAACTCTTTGTATTTTCCGTCAAAAATCTCATATTTACGGAACTCACACTCCAACGGTCCATTGAACAAAGGAACTTTCTGACTTGCTTTCAGACCAATCTGGTCGAAACACTCTTCCCGATAAGAAAGCACCCATGCTTCGTTTCCTACAAACGCATGTTTCAGACGTTCACCGATCATCTGATAAAGTCCAAGCAAATCATTAGTGGAAATACGTTCACCGTATGGCGGGTTAGTGATGATAATCGACTTCTCCTGCGGCTGTTCAAACTGCTGGAACGGTTGCAGCTTCAGCACGATATCTTTCGATACACCGGCAGCTTTTATATTATGAGTCGCAATCTCATTAGCTTTCGGATTGTTATCGTATCCGTAAATCTTATGAGCAAATTCGCGCTCCTGACTGTCATCATTGTAAATCTCATCGAACATATCCGCATCGAAATCTACCCATTTCTCAAAAGCAAATCCTTTACGGAATACTCCCGGAGCGATATTCTTAGCAATCAGTGCCGCTTCAACAGGGATAGTACCCGAACCACACATCGGGTCGATCAAATCACATTCTCCGCGCCATCCGGTCATTAGAATCATGCCGGCAGCCAATACCTCATTTAACGGGGCTTCTACTGCTTCCTGGCGATAACCGCGACGGTGAAGTGATTCTCCGGACGAGTCCAAAGACAACGTACAGGTAGTCTGTGCAATATGAATATTCAGAAGTACATCCGGATTGTTGATACGTACCGACGGACGTTTCCCTGTTTTATCACGGAAATAATCCACAATCGCATCTTTCACCTTATACGAAACGAATTTCGAATGGCGGAACTCATCACTGAATACTACTGCATCGATAGCGAACGTCTTGTTCACATCGAGATATTCTTCCCATGGAATAGCCTGTATTTGATTATAAACCTCATCGGCATCTTTGGCTGTAAAGTTTTTAATTGGTTTCAGGATACGGATGGCGGTGCGAAGGCAAAAATTCGCCTTATACATCATACGTTTATC
>OBCT01000594.1_pt1 | contig 14473 bp, 12 predicted proteins | sample 1495981 | NCBI WGS metagenome assembly OBCT01 (sample SAMN04168658, study PRJEB22393) | human gut metagenome | biome: human gut microbiome; feature: stool | host: Homo sapiens | collected 2014-03-24
TCAACTCGGTCTACGTCTTTGACGACCGGGTCGTGCTCAATTTCAACTTCACGGACGATTCCAAAACCATCTCCCGTGAAGAGGTGTTGGGTTCGAGTGCTGTGGAGAATGCTCCACCATACAGTTCGTACCCGAGCCCGATTCTTTGTGAAAAAGGGTTCGGGTATTTTTATTTTGTGCAGCAATTTGCAGGAAGAGGAAATTCTCCATGATACAAAAACATGATCTTCCCATTCTTGAATACGATTTTGATTCGATTGAGGTCATCAGGCCCAATCATGGCGCAGAGCAGCTCGTCCTTCCGGAAAAATGTGTGTTTGGTTTTCTGGGTGATGTGATTGATGATTACGCATTTGAAATGGATGCAGTCATTGCCGAACACTTTGAAACCATTACAAAAAGCTATCCTGTTTATATCGTCCATCAAAATGGGCTGGAATTTTGCCTGTGTCAGGCACCGCTGGGAGCTGCCGCGGCTGCACAGCTTCTGGATTTTTTGATCTCCTGCGGATGCAAAAAAATTATTGCAGCCGGTTCCTGCGGAGTGCTGACCGATTTGGACGAAAACGAATTCTTGATTCCAATCAGGGCGATGCGCGATGAAGGCACTTCGTATCATTATCTTCCAGCCGCTCGGTTTGTTGATTTGGAGCCTTCCGCAATAAAAGCCATTGAGCAGACTTTTTGTGCGTTGAATATTCCGTTTCAAAAATGTATCACATGGACAACGGATGGTTTTTTCCGAGAAACACGAGATATGGTAGAATATCGCAAATCCGAGGGCTGTGCCACAGTTGAAATGGAGTGTGCTGCACTGGCCGCCTGTGCCCAGAAGCGTGGTGCAGTCTTTGGCCAGATTCTCTACACTGCCGATTCCCTTGCGAATGTTTATGTCCATGATGAGAGAGATTGGGGAAAGGGCTCTTTGCGGAAAGCGCTGGAGCTTTGCATCAATGTTCTTATCACCATGTGACGATTCACCACCATACAGTTCGTACCCGAACCCGATTCTTTACGAAAAGGGTTCGGGTACTTTTTTGTTTATTGAAGTTTACCGCAGCAACCGAACGGTAAATGAGCAAAGGCAGGGTATCACCATGATGGTGGTATCCTGCCTTTGCTATTATAAGTTCAGCAGATCGAAAATTATAACGGAAGCCTCCGAGCGTTCAAGGTTCTTACGAACCATCAGTCCTTCTTCTCTGCGGTGCGGGCAAAGAAGTTGGCAAGGACAGCACCGGAAATATTATGCCACACAGAGAACACAGCACCGGGGATGGTTGCCAGCGGATACTGTGCAAAGTGGGCAGCGGCCAGAGAAGTGGCCAGACCGGAGTTCTGCATACCGACCTCGATGGAAATTGCACGGCACTTGGTGGAGTCCAGCTTCAGCAGCTTGCCCACGCCAAAGCCGGTGAGGTAGCCCAGCAGGTTGTGCAGGATGACCACGGCCAGGATCAGCAGGCCGCTGGTCATGATCTTAGCGGAGTTTGCGGACACAACGGCGCAGATGATGAGCACGATGGCAGTGGTGGAGATCAGCGGCAGCACACGGACGGCATTCTGGGTGAAGGCTTGGAAGAAGTGATTGACCACAAAGCCCAGTGCGATGGGAACCAGAACCACCTTGACGATGGACAGGAACATATTCACGGGGTTCACCTCCACGCGCTGACCGGCATACAGCAGGGTGAGCAGCGGGGTGAGGAACGGAGCCAGCACGGTGGAAACAGCAGTCATGCCAACGGACAGTGCAACGTCGCCCTTGGACAGATAAGTCATCACGTTAGAGGAGGTGCCGCCGGGGCAGGTGCCCACAAGGATGACACCGATGGCCAGCTCAGTGGGCAGATGGAACACCTGCGTCAGCGCCCATGCAAGGAAGGGCATCAGCGTGAACTGTGCGATGCAGCCGATGATCACGTCCTTCGGGCGGCTGAATACCACCTTGAAATCCTCCGGCTTCAGGGTAAGGCCCATGCCGAACATAACGATGCCCAGCAGGGTGTTGACCCACGCGGTCTTTACCACGCTGAATGTGCCGGGGAAGAACAGGGCCAGTGCCGCTACCACAATGACGATGGCAGCCATATACTTGCCTACAAAATCGCTTACTTTTTCCAGTGTTTTCATGTTAAACTCTCCTTTTCCAGGTCCTGATTTTTGCGGATGCAAAGGCAATGAAACATCCGGAAAATGGCTTTCCCGCAAACAAAAAACGCCTTTGTCCCTTACGGTTTGTAAGAGACAAAGGCGTAGATCCTCTGCGGTACCACTCTTATTGCCGGTGCAAAGCCCGGCCCCTCAGTGCGCATCCAACAATGCGCGGCCCGTGATAACGGGGGCCTGCCGTTCCCGCTTACTGGGGCGCAGATGCCGCCCATTCAGCCGGAAAGCTCGGAGAGGATCTTCCCACGGACACCCTGCACTGCCTTGCACCATCCGGCAGCTCTCTGCAGCATTCTTTCCGGGTACTCTTTCTCGTCATAGCCGAATATTTCACTGCCCCGGAGTATACTCCCCTGCAAGGGGAAAGTCAAGTGATATGGCCCGTCGGATTTTTCATCTGGTTTGCATCCGGAGTGAAAGTGGTTCAGGCAAGGGCAGTGCCGGGGTCTGCGGCAGACGATGCGGAGGCAAAGCAGAATAAGCAGCCTTATCCGCACAGCGAACAAGTGATATACCAGAAAGCTCGATCTTACGACCGATTTCGCAACTTTTTCTATCAAAAAGTGGTTAAGCTGCGGCAAAGATTTTTCTTTTATGCTTTCGGCTTTCTGTGGAACATTCTTTCATCTGTTGCTGCGTGAAGTTGATTTTCCAAAAATTTTCTACGATATTCCGTAAAAATATTCATTTCCATTTTCCGGTTCGTATTTTTACTGCACCACCGGTTTCACCGGACATGCAAAACACGCCGCCAAATTTTGAAATTTTGGCTGTTTATTTTGATGCCAAGAGATGGTATATAAATTTTGTCAGAACATTTTGTGGGCAGCGAACCTGCATTCACGCAGCCGTTTCAAAGCGGCGTGACAATTTTGATAGAGAGGTGATTGGTGTGTTTTGGTATCATTGTGTTATGGAACGACTTTATCATCCCGCGTGTGGTGCGTATACATCCTTTGGCATCGCCGCGTGTTCTACATCTCACGGACGACACCGAAAACTGCGGTTCATCTCAGATGTCTCCGTTGACCCGGTGCGGGTCCTTCGCCTGGCCGCGCGCTGTACCGCGTGCCAGCTCGATCCGTCCCAGCTGATGGATGTGGTGGAGGATCTGCTGGCGGAATAAGGCCGCTTTTTGCGGGAGGAGTTTTTTCTGTCACAATTCTATGGTATACTGGTAGAAAAAACGCCGGAGGATACCACCATGGCAGAAATGAACCAGGCCCAGCGGGAGGAAGAGCTGGCCCGCCGTGAGGCACTGCTTGCCCAGCGGGAGGCCCAGCTGGAAAAGGAGCAGGCAGAACTTGCCGCCGCCAAAGCCCAGAGCGCTGAGAGAAAAAAGACTCTGCTGGACAACAACGACCCGAATTTCGTCAACCCCAAGGAAAAGCTCTACGACAAATTCCCCCTCACGGTCCACCAGATGGACATCATCATTGGGGTGCTGTTTGCCCTCATTCTTCTGTTTCTGGTGCTGGGCATGACGCACACCAGCTTTTTCGGGCTGTTCGGCGGCTGAACCCTGCCCGCCCCACCCGCACAGGAACCAATAAACGCACGAAAGCCCCGGCCGGAGCCGGGGCTTTCTGTTTGCTGCAAATGCCTGTTACAGCAGGACGTATTTCAGGATGAACAGAACGGTCAGCACATACATCAGGGGGCTGATCTTCTTCTCCTTGGCCTTGCCGGTGAGGACATTCAGCAGGGTCCAGGAGATGACACCGATGGCGATGCCCTCAGAGATGCTGTATGCAGTGGGCATTGCCAGGATGGTCAGGAATGCGGGGATGCCCTCAGCAGGATCGTCGAACTCGATCTTCAGGGCAGAACCCATCATGTAGAAGCCAACGATGATCAGGGCCGGAGCGGTCGCAAAGCTGGGGATGGTCAGGAACAGGGGGCTGAACACCACGGCCAGCAGGAACAGCACACCGGTGGTCATGGAGGTCAGGCCGGTGCGGCCGCCCTCGGTCACGCCGGAAGCGCTCTCGACGAAGGTGGTGGTGGTGGAGGTGCCCAGCACGGCACCGGCGCAGGTGGCGATGGAGTCGGCCATCAGCGCGCCCTTGATGTTGGGCAGCTTGCCCTCCTCATCCAGCATGTCGGCCTTGGAAGCAACACCGATCAGGGTGCCCAGGGTATCAAACAGGTCAACGAAGAGGAAGGAGAACATCACGGCGAAGAAGTTCAGGATGCCCACGCCGGAGAAATCGGTCTTGAACACCTGACCAAAGGTCTTGCCCAGAGCAGAGAAATCGAAGCTGATGAAGCTGGTAGGGATGACGCTGTACATGCCGGCATCGGGGTTGGGGATGTAGATGCCGGTCAGCTCGCAGAGGATGCCCAGCACCCAGGTGATGAGGATGCCGTACAGGATGCCGCCCTTGACCTTTTTGACCAGCAGGATGGCGGTGATGAGCACGCCCACCAGAGCGAGGATCGCACCCACGCCGATGCTGTGGAAGGTCTCGCCCTTGAAGTGCTGATAGGTGACAAGGGTGGAATCGCTGTTCACGATCAGCTTTGCGTTCTGCAGGCCGACGAAAGCAACGAACAGGCCGATGCCCACGCTGACAGCGCTCTTCAGGGTCATGGGGATGGCGTTGAAGATGGCCTCACGCACATTGGTCAGGCTCAGCACGATGAAGATGATGCCCTCCACAAAAACGGCCATCAGGGCCAGCTGCCAGCTGTAACCCATGGTCAGGACGACCGTGTAGGAGAAGTAGGCGTTCAGGCCCATGCCGGGAGCCAGAGCGAACGGATAGTTGGCCAGCAGAGCCATCAGGGCAGTGCCAACGAACGATGCCAGCGAGGTGGCGATCAGGACCGCATTGGCATCCATGCCAGAAGCGGAGAGGATGCTGGGGTTGACCGCAAGGATGTAGGCCATCGTCATAAAGGTGGTGACACCCGCCATGAGTTCGGTCTTGACATCGGTGTGGTTTTCTTTCAGGTGAAAGATCTTTTCTAACATGAAAGTTCCTCCTGTGTTATAGTAAAAACAAAAACCGCCGCGTGGGAACCGGCGGAAAGAACAGCTCCCATTGTAGCAGAACTGTTCCTACCTGTCCATGGTCGAAACACAGAAAATTCACGAAAAGTTCAAACTTTCTTGTATAGGTATGACTTATCCGAGGGCTTTTTGGCGTTTTATGGAAATTTTTCTTTCCGGTCATAGAGTTTGTGCATGTCGGAGAAAGATTTGAGTGTCATTTCATACTGCTCACTTTGTGTTCCATGAGATATTCCGCAGTCTTGTCGTCGGCATAATCAGGCTGCGCATTCAGGCGGGTAATATTCTCTTCTGTGATGTTGGCATAGAATGCACGCTCTGCCTTGAGATAGTCCTGATAATTTTCCTTCGTCAGCAGCCCTACCCCATCGTGCATCCACCGGAGCATGGCACTGTTGACCCATTCACCGTAGTGAATCGTATCCTTATAGTTGTTCAGGTCTGTGGTCAAGGCGGTATCATTGTTGAACGAATACAGATGAATGTTCGGATGCTCCAGAATCAGTTCAATGATATACTGTTCTGCTTCCAGCTGCCGGTAAAGAGTTCCTTCATTGGTGATGCTGTTCCACCACGCAATGCTGTATGGTGAGAAGAAATAGTAGAAGTCCACATCCGGGTACTGGTCGGCCAATGAAGTTACGTTCTGCGTGATCTGCTGTGTGATCGTCTGCCTTTCCTCTTCGGTCAGATGCTTTTCTTCGGCAGGAACAGTATAGACAAGACCGTTCGGTGCCACCGTGTCGATGCCAAACGTATAATACTGATTCCATCTCGCGTAATCATCGAACGAGGTGATGCCCGGGGTAAAGCCCGGTGCATCATTTTGCCTCATCATGGCATAAACACGGCCAAAGAGCACATCTTTGTTATACACATATTGGACATCATTGAACGGGTTTTCGTCATAAAGATAGGTCGGATATTTGCCCAGATCCTCCCGCATCCGGTTCGGGGAATCGAAGAAAAAGCCCATATCCAGGCAGCGGACAATGGTTTTCAGGTTCGGGTTATGCCGCAGGGCAATTTTCAGGTTGTCGTTCATCTCCTTGTAGGAACCGCCGGAATAGGAAACCTTGATAGAGTGGACATCGAAGATCTCATCAAGCTCCGAGGTCTTGAAATTTTCCGTCATAGAGGTTCCGGTGATCAAGGCGTTATAATCAAAGTGCTTGCTGATACCGTCATTCTGGCTGCGCTGGTTGTTCAGCACATAGTAATAGGCGCTGGTATCCGGCTTGTGATAATGAAAATAAGGATCGACTTTATAGACTTCATATCCGATCAGACCAAGGGCCGCTACCACAAGAACAGCCCATCCGGCCAGCCATGTTTTTGCTTTCATGCAAGATTCCCCTCTCCTCAGAAATTGAAATAAACGAATACAGATTCCGCACTCAGGCAGATAAAGCTCCAGACAAAGGCAACTGCCGCCAACAACATCGTAAAACCAGAGTTCTGCATCCGTTTCTTATAATTGTTTTCAGGAACAAGGCAGAGTAACAGGGAGCCAAAAACAAACAACAGCATCCAGAAGCCGTGCATTCCGTTGGTCAGTCTGCCGATATGGAGCACATCTGTCAGGAAGCCTGCCTCTGGTAGAACAAAGCTGTTGAGCAGACCCTCACTGATCGAGGTGCTGTTAAACTGTGCAATCGTTTTGATGATCTGCTTCCATTGTCCGATGGAATCTGAGCGGAACAGCAGCCAGAGGACATTGACGCAGAAAAAGGAAACTGCCCAGCGGACAGGCTCAAAAATCTTTTCCTCCAGCTTTCCGAATATCCGGTCAAATACCATCATCAGGCCATGCAGAATGCCCCAGAGCAGGAACGTCCAGTTCGCACCATGCCATATACCGCTGATAACAAAAATGATCATGGTGTTCAAATATGTAAAGAACAGGCCTTTCCGACTGCCGCCCAGTGGAATATAGACATATTTCGTAAAGAACTTCGTCAGCGAGATATGCCAGCGCTTCCAGAAATCACGGATAGACAGCGCTTTGTAGGGCGAATCGAAGTTGATAGGGAGATCGATGTTCAACATCATGGAAACACCAACAGCCATATCACTGTAACCGCTGAAATCAAAATAGATCTCAAACGTATAAAACAGCATCACCAAAAGCCAGTCCATTGCTGTGGCCACGCCAAGGTTACTGTACCCCCATGCGACAGCTGCAGCAAAGGTGTCAGCAAGCATGACCTTCTTGAACAGGCCGAAGCTGAAAATTTTTACACCGCAGGCCAGGTTGTCCCAGTTGATCTTTTTTCGGTCAAGATCATTGAGCTGCTCCACAAAGTCCACCGGTTCCATCAGCGGGCCCATCAGCAGCTTGGGAAAATATGTGATGTAGGCCAGATAATCGATCAAGTCTGCTTTGAGCAGTTCCTTACGGTACACCGAGACAAGATATGCGATTTGTTGGAACGTGAAAAAACTGATGCCCACTGGCAGAAGCAGAGTTTTCAGGGCATGTTCTGTATGGAACAGTGCATTGTAATTGGTGATTGCAAAGTTGAGGTACTTAAAATAGAGCAGCAGCGCAGCATTGATGCAGACCGGTACTGCCAGGAAAAAACGCCGCCAACGGAGCTTTTCGCTCTCAAGCAGTTTTGAAAAGATATAATTGACCAGCAGGCTCAGCCCAAGGGGCAGCAGTGTTCTCGGTTCAGCATACGCATAGAAAAACAGGCTGGCTCCGATAAGCACAAGTTTGTTCCATACAGGATGGACACGCCCCAGCGTAAAATAGCCCAGTAGGACAAGGGGCAGAAAGCACAGGATGAACAAAAACGAATTGAACTGCATAGATTCCTCCGGATTTCAAGAAAGTGTACTTTTCCGCAAGTGGTTATTTTCAGACAAACAATGATTATTATAGCACAGTTTCCTCTAAAATCTACATATATTGAGTGATTTTGCAAGCACTTGCACAGAAGTATCCTCTGTGCCGTGGATTTTAAAAAAGTACACCTTTTTAGAGAGGCTTCTCTTTCTCCTGCTTTTTCGCCCGATAATAAAAGCTGCTCACAGGCATACTGCACGCTTCTGCGGCTTGCTTGCCGGAAAGTTCTCCTTTTTTCCAACGTTCGACCGCCAGAAAAAACGACTTCGGCAACGGCTTTGGCGGTCTGCCCAGACGAACCCCTCTGGCTTTTGCAGCAGCAATTCCCTCAGCCTGCCGCTGACGGATATTGGAGCGCTCGTTTTCTGCCACAAAGGAGAGCACTTGCAAAACGATATCACCCAGGAATGTTCCCATCAGATCTTTGCCGCGTCGGGTGTCCAGCAGCGGCATGTCCAGCACAACGATATCCACCTCCCTGTCTTTGGTCAGATACCTCCACTGCGCCAGAATCTCGTCGTAATTGCGGCCCAGCCGGTCAATGCTTTTGACATAGAGCACATCGTCTTTTTTGATGCGGCGCAAAAGTGCCTGATACTGTGGACGGTCAAAATCCTTGCCGGACTGCTTATCAAGGTAAATGTTCTGCTCCGGAATTCCGAAGGCGCGCAGCGCCAGTTTCTGGCGCGCTTCATTCTGTTCCCGCGTGCTAACCCTGATATATCCATAGTCTGTATTTGCTATAAAATCGACCTCCTATTCACAAGAAAGCGCCCCCGCTCACTGCGATCTTACAGTGAACGGGGGCGCTGTGCTTTTTCAGGGAACTCAGTCGTTGATCTCGGGGAAGCCTTCCAGCTTGGAGGTGCACTGGGGGCAGCGCACGGCCTTGATGGAGATCTCGCTCTGGCAGTAGGGGCAGACCTTGGTGGTCGGCTCCGCAGGAGCTTCCTCGGCCTCTTCCTTCTTCTTGTTGAACACGGCGTTGAAGGCCTTCAGCACCAGGAACAGCACAAAGGCAACGATCAGGAAATTGATGATCGCGCTGATGAACGAGCCGATCTTCAGATCAACATCGCCGATCTTGACAACAACTTCAGAGAAATCGTTGTTGAAGAACAGACCGATCAGCGGATTGATGACATCGCCCACCAGAGAATTCACGATTGCCGTGAATGCCGAGCCGACGACCACACCAACTGCCATATCCAGCACGTTGCCGCGCATGGCAAAGGCCTTGAACTCCTCAAAAAACTTTTTGACACCCTTGATCTTTTGTTCTGCCATATTGCAATACCGCTCCTTTTCACACCCCGCAATGGGATCTTGTTGGTTCTATAATAATAGAAAAGAGCGGGTTTGGCAAGAGGTAAACCCCACCGTCAATGCTTCGCATTGCCACCGCCCCTAATAGGGGCGGCCCTGGCGTTACGGAAAGCTCTGCGAGTTTTCCTATATGCCAAAGGCCCCACTACTAGGGGGGCTGGCGAGCGAATGCGAGCCTGGGGGGTTAAGCCTTACACCTGATGCTCTGCGATCCACTGGCCCATCTGCTGGGCGATGGCCTTGATCGAGCCATCCTCAAAGGGAACCTTCAGCCCGGCGGTCTGCATCAGCTCCGTGTAGCTGGCCAGACCGGCGCGGCGCACCAGCTTGAGGTAGCGCTCCCAGGCATCCTTGTGGTCCTTGAGGCTCAGCAGGAAGAACTGCAGTGCTGCCATGGTGGACAGGCAGTAATCAATATAGTAGAAGGGGCACTCATAGATGTGGAGCTGGCGCTGCCAGCCGGCACCGCGGCCATAGAAGGGCAGGTTGTCGAAATCGATCCAGGGGCGGTACTTGTGCTCCAGTTCCAGCCAGACGGCGTTGCGCTCGTCCGGGGTGAGGTCGGGGTTCTGGTACATCCTGTGCTGGAACTCGTCCACGATGCAGCCATAGGCCAGGAAGAGGAAGCTGTCCTCGGCGTGGAGCAGGGCGTATTTCTCAGTGTCCTTGCCAAAGAGCAGATGGTGCCAGGGAGCCGTCAGGAACTCCATGGCCATGGAATGGATCTCGGCGCTCTCCATGCCGGGGCACTCGAGGTCTGCGGGGACCTTGGGGTCACGCTCGGCCACATAGCCCTCAAAGGCGTGGCCGCACTCGTGGGTCAGCACGTCCACGTCTGCGGAGGTGTTGTTCCAGTTGGCAAAGATAAAGGGGGCCTTGTAGGTGGGCAGGCTGGTCATATAGCCGCCGGACATCTTGCCGGGGCGGCTCTCCACGTCGAACAGCTCATTGTCCTGCATGAAGTCAATGAATTCTGCGGTCTCGGGGCTCAACTCATGGTACATGGTGCGGGCAGCGGCCATCCGGGCATCGTAGCCGGGGATGGGAGAGGGGTTGCCGTCCTGAAACGCCACAGGCAGGTCGGAGAAGGTCAGGTGGGAGATGCCGGTGCGCTTGCAGCGCAGCTCGATCACCTTTTTCAGCTCAGGCACCACATCGCTGGCCACCTGGTCGCGGAACTTCCGGATCTCGGCAGGGCCGTAGCCGATGCGGTTCATCCGTACATAGGAAAGCTCGCTGTAATCGTGGTAGCCCAGGATCTGCGCCTGTGCGTTCAGGTTCTTGACGATCTTAGTGTACAGGCCGTCCAGCTCGTCACGGTGGGCATCGAAATACGCGGCCTCGGCCTCGTAGGCGGCGCGGCGGACGGCAGGGTCCAGGTTCTCCTTATAGGGGCCCAGCTGGGGAATGGTCAGCTGCTTGCCGTCAAACTCGACCAGTGCGCCGCCGTACACCTGCTGGTACTGGCTGACAAGGGCGTTGTACTCCTTCTGCAGCTCCACGGTGCGGTCATCCATGCCCAGCACGGCATTCTTCATACCGGCCACGCAGGTGGTGCCAAAGGCTTCGGTCAGCGCGTCCACATGGGCGTTGGCCAGAAATGCCCGGCTGATCTCCACCCGTGCGTTCTCCACGGCGGGACCGTTGGCATCAAAGAAGTCCTGCTCGGCCTTCCAATAAGCGTCACGGGTGTCGCAGGTGTAGTGGATGCTTGCCAGCTGTGCGGCGGTGCTGTAATCGGCAAAGGCGCGGCTCTGCTCGTAGTAAACATTCACCAGCTCCTCGCCGCTGGCGGCCCCGGCGGCCTTGGCGGCCAGTGCCTTGCACTGGCCCAGCAGGGCATCAATGTCCGGGCGGGTATAACTCATTTCGCTGAATTTCATGGGATCCATCCTTTCGTTCCTTCTTGTCTGAGTGCTGAACCCATATTAGCACGTTTGGGGAAAAAGGGCAATGGAAAAGAGGAACTGCCCCTGTGGAGGAAAGTGTGTCAGAATTGTAAAAGATAAAATATTTTAGCTATTATTCTTGACTTATCCGACGATTCAGATATAATGGTCGTGTTCGCAAGAAACCTCAAACTTTTTAGATAATAAAAATACAAACCAATCAAAGGAGAATATTACCATGACGTTTGAAGAAATGAAGAAGATCGTTGTTGACACCCTGAACTGCGAGGAGGACAAGGTGACCATGGAGGCCAGCCTGACTGAGGATCTGGAGGCCGACAGCCTGGATGCCGTGGAGCTGAACATCGCGCTGGAGGATGCCTGCGGTGTGTCCATCCCGGACGAGGAGCTGGCAAAGCTCAAGACCGTGGGTGACATCTACAACTACATCACCGCACATATCTGAGGAAACATGCGATGAATGATATCCGAGATCTGCTCCCCAACCGGATGCGGGAGCGCACTTTCCAGCTGAAGGCCAAGCGGGATGCCGGAGCTGTCTGGCACGAGCCGCAGTTTGTGGAGTGCAAGCAGTGCGGCCGCCGCGCTGCCCGCACCCTGTGGGGCAAAAGCCTGTATGTCTGCCCCAACTGCGGCTATCACATGCCCATTGGCGGGTATTACCGGCTCAGTCTGGTGCTGGATCACGGCAGTTTCCGGGAACTGGACGCTGACCTTGATCCGCAGGATGTGCTGAACTTCCCCGGATACGGGGAAAAACTTGCCTCCGCCCAGAACAAGACAGGCCTGCACGAAGCTGCTGTCACCGCCGTCGGCCGCATTGGCGGCGTGGCCTGTGTGGCAGCCGTGCTGGACAGCCGGTTCTTTATGGGCAGCATGAGCACGGCTGTGGGCGAGAAGATCACCCGCGCCGTGGAGTACGCCACTGCCAAGCGCCTGCCTCTGGTCATCTTTTCGGCCAGCGGCGGCGCGCGGATGCAGGAGGGCATTTTCAGCCTGATGCAGATGGCCAAGACCAGCGCCGCCATCCAGCGCTTTTCCGCAAAGGGCGGGCTGTACGTCAGTGTGCTGACCCACCCCACCACCGGCGGCGTGACCGCCAGCTTTGCAAGCCTGGGCGATATCATGCTGGCCGAACCGGGGGCACTCATCGGCTTTGCCGGCCCCCGTGTCATTGAGCAGACCATCGGTGAAAAGCTGCCCGCCGGGTTCCAGCGCAGCGAGTTCCAGCTGGAGCACGGCTTTGTGGATCAGGTGGTGCCCCGCGACCAGCTGCGCGACACCCTGATCCGGGTCCTGCAGCTTCATGCCGGAGGGAAACACGAATGATAAAAGATATTTTGGAGCAGCTGGCCCCGCTGGACGCACAGATCGCCGCGCTGAAGGGCAGCGGCAGTGACATGGAGGCCATTACCGCCCATGCGTCCGAACTGGCAGAGCTGGCGGTGGAAGAGGACGAGATCCTGCGCTCCTGCGGCCCGCTGACTGCCGAGGATCGGGTCTTTCTGGCCCGTCACCCGGAGCGTCCGCACATCGACGAGACGATCTCTGCCCTGTTCACGGATTTCTTTGAGCAGCGCGGCGACCGGCAGTGCAAGGAGGACGCGGCCATTCTGGGCGGCGTGGCCCGTTTCCACGGGATGCCGGTGACGGTCATCGGCCACCGCAAGGGTTCCACGCTGGAGGAAAATCTGGCCTGCAACTTTGGAATGCCGGGGCCGGAGGGTTACCGCAAGGCTCTGCGCCTGATGAAGCAGGCTGAAAAATTCGGCCGTCCCATCATCACCTTTATCGACACGCCGGGCGCTTACCCCGGCAAGGATGCCGAGGAGCGGGGGCAGGGCGAGGCCATTGCCCGGAATCTGATGGAGATGAGCGGCCTGACGGTGCCGGTCATCGCCGTGGTCACCGGCGAGGGCTCCTCCGGCGGCGCACTGGCACTGGGTGTGGCCAACCACATCCTCATGCTGGAAAACGCGGTCTACTCGGTGCTGAGCCCCGAGGGCTTTGCCAGCATCCTGTGGAAGGACTCCTCCCGCAGCGGCGAGGCCTGTGAGATGATGAAGCTGACGGCGCAGGATCTGTACCGCGGCGGCATCGTGGAAGAAGTGATCCCGGAGCCGGTGGGCGGTGCCCAGCGCTGCCACGCGGCCCTGTTTGAGCGCATGGATGCCGCTCTGCGCACCCACCTGAAAGAATTGTGCCGCATGAGTGACCGACAGCTGGCCGATCAGCGCTATAAAAAGTACCGCCAGATCGGAGAAACGAGGAACGCATGAATGGTTTACAGCTGATCGCCACCGGCGGGGCACTTCCCGGACGGACGATCACCAATGACGCGCTGAGCCGCATGGTGGATACCAGTGACGCATGGATCACCAGCCGCACCGGCATCCGCACCCGGCACTGGTGCACCGAGGACGAATCTGCCGCCACGCTGGCCATTGCGGCTGCGCGGCAGGCCCTTGACCGCAGCGGCCTTGCCCCGGCGGACATTGCCTGCTGTGTCTGCGCGACCCTTTCTGCCCCGGATGCCACCCCCAGCGTGGCCTGTCAGGTACAGGCGGCGCTGGGCCTGCCCGAAAACCGGCCCGCGCTGGACATCAACGCGGCCTGTTCCGGTTTTCTCTATGGCATGGCCGTGGCGCGGGGAATGCTGACGACTCTGGGCGGGCAGTATGCCCTTGTCATCGGGTGCGAAGCGCTTTCCCGCCTGATGGACCCCACCGACCGCTCCACCTGCGTGCTGTTCGGCGACGGGGCCGGAGCCGCCATTTTCCGGCTGGCAGATACCCCCTTTGCGTTGACGCTGGGGGCACGCGGCAGTGATGTCCTCCATGCGGGCGGGCCGAGCCGGGAAGGCTCTGCCCCCATCACCATGGACGGCAAAGCGGTGTTCCGCTTTGCGGTGGATGCCCTGCCCAAGTGCCTGCACACGGTGCTGGACGAGACCCGGCTGACCCTCGAGGATCTGTCGTGGGTGGTCTGCCATCAGGCCAACAGCCGCATCATCGACCACTGCATCAAGGCTCTGCAGGCCGACCCGGCAAAATTTTATAAGAACATGGATCGCCACGGCAACACCAGCGCCGCCAGCATTCCGGTCGCCCTCAACGAGCTGGCCGAGAGCGGGCAGCTGACCCCGGGCAGACCGCTGGCCTGCATCGGCTTTGGCGGCGGCCTGACCTGGGGCGGCGCGAT
>OBCT01000595.1_pt1 | contig 14468 bp, 10 predicted proteins | sample 1495981 | NCBI WGS metagenome assembly OBCT01 (sample SAMN04168658, study PRJEB22393) | human gut metagenome | biome: human gut microbiome; feature: stool | host: Homo sapiens | collected 2014-03-24
AGTCCGGGAGTGCCGACGGATCTTCCGATGGTTGAAAAAATGCGTGAAAAGAGCATCCCGATCTGGGGAGAGATCGAACTTGCATATGTGTTTGGAAAAGGAGACGTTCTTGCAATTACAGGAACAAACGGGAAAACGACGACGACAGCCCTTTTGGGACAGATCATGCAGGACTATAAAGAACATGCTTATATTGTAGGAAATATAGGAACTCCGTATACAAGCGTTGCACAAGAAACGACGGACGACGCGGTAATTGTAGCGGAAATAAGCAGTTTCCAGCTTGAGACAATACATACATTTCATCCGAAAGTAAGCGCGATTTTGAATATTACTCCCGATCATTTGAATCGTCATCATACAATGGAGGCATATATCGAAGCGAAAGAGCGTATTGCTGAAAATCAGACAAAAGCAGATGTGTGCGTATTGAATTATGAGGATGATGAACTTCAGAAATTCGGAGAAAAAACGGCAGCGCAAGTTCTATATTTCAGCAGTGCGCGTAAACTGGAAAAAGGGATATATCTTGATGGAACAAAAATCATTTGCGCGGCAGATGTTCCGGTCGAGCTTTGCGATGTCAGTGAACTGAAGATTCTCGGAACACACAATTATGAAAATGTGATGGCTGCTTCTGCAATGGCGTATGCATATGGTGTTCCGATCGAGGTGATCCGCAAAAATCTTCTGACATTTCCCGGAGTGGAACATCGAATTGAGTTTGTGGCAGAAAAAAGAGGTGTCCTTTATTATAATGACTCGAAAGGAACAAATCCGGACGCAGCGATCAAAGGGATTCAGGCCATGAACCGTCCTACCATACTGATCGGGGGAGGTTACGACAAAGATTCCGAATATGATGAGTGGATCAAGGCGTTTGACGGGAAAGTGAGAAAACTTGTTCTGCTTGGCGCAACGAGAGAGAAGATCGCGCAAAGCGCTCATGCAAACGGATTTGACGATATTATTATGGCAGATACCTTTGAGGAGGCGTTTGAACAGTGCGTGAAATATGCGAAGCCGGGCGATGCGGTGCTTTTATCGCCGGCGTGTGCAAGCTGGGGGATGTTTAAAAATTATGAAGAACGTGGAGATAAATTCAAAGAACTTGTAGACCAACTATAAGGAGTGGAGCTGATTGACGCGTTCTGAAAAGAAAAAACGATATGACGGGATGCTTATATTTGTTGTATTGCTTCTTGTTGCCGCAGGGCTTGTGATATTGTACAGCACAAGCGCTTACAATGGGCAGGTGAAATTTCACGATCCGTTTCATTATTTGAAAAAGCAGGGGTTTGCGACACTGCTAGGACTGTTTGGTATGGCGCTTATCGCCCGCGTTGATTATCATAAATGGGTTCCGCTGGCGATTCCCGCATATGTGACGTCGATCATTCTGTCTGTGGCTGTTATATTTTTCGGGGATGAATACAACGGGTCCAAAAGATGGTTGTCTTTGGGCCCGATTTCTTTTCAGCCTTCAGAGTTTGCAAAAGTAGCCGTTATTTTTTTCCTTGCATGCCTTGTGAGCAGAAATGTACAGCGGATGAAACGTTTTCGCACAATGATACTTATGATGATTCCGGTTTTGCCGATCGTAGGTCTGGTCGGAGCAAGTAATTTAAGCACTGCGATCATCATTCTCGGAATTGCGGTTGTTCTGATTTTTGTAGCGGATCCGAAATACGTCCGTTTTATATTGATGGGAAGTATCGGCGTAGGATTTATGACGGTTTTTCTGGCGATGGAAAGTTATCGATTGGAACGCCTGGCAATCTGGAGACATCCGGAGCAATATGAAAAAGGGTATCAGACGCTGCAGGGACTATATGCAATCGGCAGCGGAGGTCTGTTCGGAAGGGGATTAGGCAACAGTGTACAAAAACTCGGATTTCTTCCAGAGGCTCAAAATGATATGATTTTTTCTATTATCTGTGAAGAATTGGGATTGATCGGAGCAGGATTTATCATTCTTTTATTTTTGATTCTTATTTGGCGTTTTTTTGTGATTTCAACAAAAGCGTCGGATCTGCTTGGCGCTTTGATAGCGGCAGGGGCAATGGCGCATATGATGATCCAGGTTATATTAAACATCGCGGTAGTTACAAATTCAATTCCAAACACAGGGATTACGCTTCCGTTTATCAGTTACGGAGGTACATCGGTTGTATTTCTTCTGTTGGAGATGGGACTTGTGCTTAGCGTATCGAATTACGAAGGTTTACGGTATGGAGGTTCAGAATAGATGAAGAGAAAAAAACACAAAAAGAGAAAGGTGTGGCCGATTATTTTAGTTGTGCTTACTGTCTTGATCGTTATGGCAGCTGCGGCGGTATTTCTATTTCGCACAAGGTCATATAAAGTGGAAGGAAATTCTTATTACGGAGAGAGAACGATCACAACATGGATTGAGAATGATCCGCTTTCGGTAAATTCTCTGTATGTTCTGTATAAATATAATTTTACCGATGCCGATCTTCCGTCAGGAGTAGAAAGTCTGAGTATTTCACTGAAAGATCCGTGGACGGTGAAGGTGAAAGTGAAAGAAAAAGAAATGGCCGGATATGTAGATTATGACGGTGCATATCTTTATTTTGACAGAACCGGAACGGCAGTATTGCGGACAAAAAAAATAATCGAAGGTGTTCCTCATATCGAAGGTCTTATGTTTGATTCGGCAAAAGCTAAAATAGGGAAAAAACTTCCGGTGGAAGATGACAGTATTTTTGAAAAAATTGTAGAAGTTTCAAAAAATTTAAAAAAATACAATCTCACACCTGACAGGATGGGGTGTACAGATGGAGGCGTACAGATATATTTTGAAATTGTACAGGTCAGCCTTGGAAACGGGAATTATGAAGAAAAGCTTAGACAGGTAGAACCGATTCTTAAAAAACTGACTGAATTATATCCCGGAAAGGCGGGCGTGCTGCATTTAGAGAATTACGATGCCGAATCGGAGTCGATTCCGTTTGTTCCGGCGGCATAGCGGCGGCGGATCATCTGTAAAAGTGTAATAATTCAGAAAAATAGCAAAAAATCTATTGATTATTTGCTAAAAAGACTTTATTATATACTTATTGAATTCTATCGTTCAATATTAAGGGATGTATAAGAAATTAGTAAGACGACGAAGGAGGAAGTACTCTTGTTAGAAATTAAAACCAACGAATCAGAAGCGGCCGCAAGAATTATTGTAGTCGGAGTCGGTGGAGGCGGAAACAACGCAGTAAACCGGATGATTGACGAACAGATCGCGGGCGTGGAATTTATCGCAGTGAATACAGATAAGCAGGCACTGCAGCTTTGTAAAGCACCGACATTAATGCAGATCGGTGAGAAGCTTACAAAAGGGCTCGGCGCAGGGGCACAGCCGGAAGTAGGAGAAAAAGCGGCAGAGGAAAGTTCAGAAGAGATCTCGGCAGCGCTCAAAGGTGCGGACATGGTGTTCGTAACATGCGGTATGGGCGGCGGAACGGGTACAGGTGCTGCACCTGTTATTGCACGTATTGCAAAAGAGCAGGGAGCTCTTACAGTCGGAGTTGTCACAAAACCTTTCCGTTTTGAGTCGAAAACAAGAATGCAGAATGCATTGAGCGGAATTGATAAATTAAAAGAAAATGTAGATACGATTATCGTAATTCCGAATGACAAGCTTCTTGAGGTTGTTGACAGACGCACAACAATGCCGGAAGCTCTTAAGAAAGCTGATGAAGTTCTTCAGCAGGGTATTCAAGGTATCACAGATTTGATCAATGTTCCGTCACTGATCAACCTTGACTTTGCGGATATTCAGACAGTTATGAAGGATAAAGGCATTGCTCATATCGGTATCGGTGCAGGACGCGGAGACGATAAGGCTCTTGAGGCGGTAAAAGAAGCTGTTGCGAGTCCGCTGCTTGAGACGACGATTCAGGGTGCGTCGAATGTTATCGTTAACGTATCGGGAGATATTACTCTTATGGATGCTTCTGATGCGGCTGATTATGTACAGGAACTTGCAGGAGAAGGCGCAAGTATTATTTTCGGTGCTATGTATGATGACGCGAAGTCAGATGAATGTACGATCACTGTTATTGCGACCGGGTTACATAATGTAGGCGGAAGCGCATCAAAATTAAAGGCGAGATTGGAAGGACAGCAGAAAGTCGGATCGATCCTTCCGTCCGGTGAATCGACAGTAAGAAGTCGTCTTGACAATGATGGAAGCAGAGTATCTGCGGCCAGACCACAGACATCTGCCAGACCGCAGGGAGGTACGATGCCGACTTTACAGCCGCGTACGCCATCCAGTACGGTGAAAGAGCAGTCTATTAAGATTCCGGATTTCTTTAAGAAATAAGCGAATCGGTATAATAATATAGAATTTTAAGACAGAATGGAATTTCATGTAAGAGTTCCATTCTGTTTTTTTGTTTTTTGTCGAAATATATTTACAGATACATGTCAATATATGACAAAATTTTCCTGTTTCTAAATATATAATAGATTCCGCACTACATAATTACGGAAGAGAAAGAAGGTGGACTATGTACTATGAATTATACATAGATGTATTTTTTTTAGAAAATTTTATGTTAGACAGTCTGCTTTTAATGGCTGTAAACCGTGTTATGCAGTATAGGAATTCTTATGCGCGGATGCTTGCAGGAGGGGCAGCAGGCAGTTTTTTGACTTGTGTTGTGATAGCGCTTCCGCTTATGCCGGCGATAAAAACACTTCTGTTTGGCGTTGGGATTAATAGTGTGATGATATTTGCGGGACTTGGCGGAGATGTTTTGAAAAAGGGTAGAAAACAAAGTAAAAAAGAACTGGCTGCCTGGTTTTTGAGGACGCTGATCGTTCTGTATGCAGCGGCAGTTGTCTTCGGAGGGGCTGCGAATCTGTTTCGTCCGTATATGAAATTTGCCGGAGTGTTTTACGCAGTATTTGCAGTCGGATACTTTGCATTTACGGGAATGTGGAAGTTTATATCGCGCATAAGACAGAATACGAAAAATCTTCCGGAAGTAACATTGTATACAAGTCTTGGGGTAAAGAAAGTGATCGGTCTTATAGATACGGGAAATGAGCTCCGCGATTTTGCGTCTGATGATCCGGTCAATATTATTGATCCGCGATTGGCAGAGTCTATTACGACACATCCGGAATGGGAAAAAGGCTTTCATATGATTCCGTACAGCAGCATCGGGGGAGATGGAGTGATGAAGGTGTTTCGGATTGAAAAAATGTGTATTCACATGGATGAAGACATATGGATAGAAAATCCGCTTCTCGGGATGAGTGAAAGAACTCTTTCGGAAAAAGAACGATATGAAATGATCCTGAATCCGGGGATCTTTTTATAAGCGGGAGTTAAAAAATATGGATTAATATCTTTGACAGTTTATATTTACTGCCGCTTAAAATTACTAAAACAGGGGAATATAGGAGGATATGACATGATGATGAAAGTAGCTGTTCCGCAGCGGTTTAAGTTAAGAGTAGTACCTGATGTGAAAACCTTGATTTTCGGGAGCGGGAGAGAGGTGCATTATATAGGAGGAACGGAAGTTCTTCCGCCGCCTCTTGAGGGGATGAGAGAAAGCGAGATGATTAACCGGCTCGGAACAGAGTATGCAGAGGATGCAAAAAAAGTATTAATAGAACACAATCTCCGGCTTGTTGTATACATTGCGAAAAAATTTGACAATACAGGCGTAGGCGTTGAAGATTTGATTTCGATCGGAACGATCGGTTTGATCAAAGCAATCAATACGTTTAATCCGACAAAAAAGATCAAACTTGCAACATACGCATCCCGATGTATTGAAAATGAAATTTTAATGTACTTAAGGCGTAATAGCAAGACAAAGATGGAGGTGTCCATCGACGAACCTTTGAACGTTGACTGGGATGGAAACGAGCTGCTTTTGTCGGATATTTTGGGAACGGAAGAAGATACGATTTATAAAGATCTGGAAAATGAAGCGGAGAGAAAACTTTTGATTCGTGCTCTGAATAAACTTAACAGCAGAGAAAAGCTGATTGTAAGTATGCGATTTGGATTGGATAATCCGGATGGAAAAGAAAAAACACAAAAAGAAGTCGCAGATCTGCTTGGGATTTCGCAGTCATACATATCGAGGTTAGAAAAAAAGATCATGCAGAGATTAAAAAGGGAAATGGTAAGATATGAATAATAGATGAAAAAATAAATGTATGCAGTCGGTTTTCGGCAGCATACATTTATTTTTATAATCCGGGAAAGTAAACAGATCAAGCGCGGTAATAGTGAGCGTAAAGTCCGTTTTTATCAAGCAGTGATCCGTGAGTTCCGCGCTCGGCAATGCCATCTTCTGTGATGACGATGATTTCATCGGCGTTTTTGATTGTAGAGAGGCGGTGTGCGATTGTGATCGTTGTTCTGTCTTTAGAAAGTTCTTCGAGACTTTTTTGTATTCGCCGTTCGCTTTCATTATCAAGAGCGCTGGTAGCTTCGTCAAGAATCAGGATCGGAGGGTTCTTAAGGAAGACACGGGCAATAGAAATCCTTTGTTTTTGTCCTCCTGAGAGACGGGTTCCGCGCTCGCCTACATAAGTGGAATATCCATCGGGAAGTTCGCTGATAAAATCGTGAATATTTGCACGTTTTGCGGCATCTATGATCTCTTCATCCGACGCGTCCGGTTTTCCGTAGGCGATGTTGTCGCGAATCGTTCCCGAAAACAGATATACGTCTTGTTGTACAACGCCGATATGGCTTCGAAGACTTTTTAAAGTCAATGTTCGGACGTCTTTTCCGTCTATTGTGATCCTGCCGCCTGTCACATCGTAAAAACGTGGCAGAAGGGAACAAATCGTTGTTTTTCCACTTCCCGACGGACCGACAAGAGCGACTGATCTTCCGGCGGGAATTTCAAAAGATATGTGAGAAAGGACAGACGTATCGTCATCAGCATAGTGAAAAGATACGTTTTCATAGCGGACGAGGCCTTTTACATCTGTTAATTCTTCTGCGTCGGAAGCGTCTTTGATTTCAGGTTCTGTTTCCATGACGTCAAGAAAACGGCGGAATCCGGCAAGACCTTTTTGAATCATTTCAATAAGTTCTACGAGGATTTGGATCGGACTGATGAAAATACCGATATAAAGTGCATACATGGCAAGGTCTCCGACGTTCATGAATCCTTTTGCGATAAGGTATCCGCCATAGATAAGAGTGACTGAATACATCAACCCCTGAAACAGAAGATTCCATCCCATAAAACTTCCGATACAGTGATAATTCTCTTTTTTAGAGAGAAGAAAAGCGTGATTGCTTTTCTGGAATTTTTTCCGTTCTATTTCCTCATTTGTGAAAGATTGTACAACACGGATTCCGGCAAGGGTATCCTGGAGACTTGCATTGACATCTCCGATCTTTCTCCGGTTATCCATAAATGTTTCTTGCATTTTTTTGTTTTGGCGTATGGAAAAAACGAACATACATAAAACAATAATGGCAAGGGGCAGGGCGAGCCGCGCATTGATCAGAAAGAGGAAAATAAAAGAGCCGATGATCTTTACGACAGAAATAAAAAGGTTCTCAGGTCCGTGATGTGCAAATTCGGCAATGTCAAACAGATCGGAGACGAGTTTGCTCATCATCTGTCCTGAATTATTTTTGCTGTAATAAGAAAAAGAAAGTTTTTCATAATGATCAAATAGTTGTCGGCGCATATCACGTTCCATGCAGGCGCCCATCATATGTCCCTGGTAACTTACATAATATTTGCAAAGACTTTGTATAAGATACATGAAAAGAAGTCCGGCTGCAATGAATGGGAGCGCATGAAGGATGAGACTGCTGTCTTTCGTAAACAAAGTATTTGTCAGCACGCGCAGGATCTGCGGGTAAGCAAGATCGACAATGCTGATGAATGCAGCGCAAAGAAGGTCGATAAAAAAGACGGTCTTGTACGGTGAGTAATAGGTGATAAATTTCCGTAATGTATTCATAAACGTTATGCTCCTTTTTGGTAAAAAATACTGTTCTTATCTTAGCACATGAGATTTTTCTTGACAAGGCAGGGGCGCTGTAATAATCTAAAGGTCGCGGGATGAACTGTTACTAAAGGTCATATATTGATTAAAGGAGAGTTATTATATATGAATATATATCTTGCCCCATTGGAAGGAATTACGGGATGGATTTACCGCGGCGCCGTACAGAAGTGTTTTGGAGGGTTTGACAAGTATTTTATTCCGTTTATTAAGCCGAATCAAATGGGACGTTTCAGCGCGAGGGAGAAAAAAGATATTCTTCCGGAACATAATAAGGGGATGCATGCTGTTCCTCAGATATTGACAAATTGTGCAGAGGACTTTGTACAGACGGCAAAGAAGCTGGAACAGTACGGGTATAAAGAGATTAATCTGAATGTAGGATGTCCGTCTAAAACTGTTGTGACGAAAGGGCGGGGAGCGGGCTTTTTAGCATTTCCGGAACGTTTGGATCTTTTTCTGGAAGAAGTGTTTCAAAATTGCCCGATCGATATTTCTGTAAAAACGCGGATCGGAACAGAAAGTGGTGAGGAATTTCCGAAACTTATGGATATTTATAATAAGTATCCGATAAAAGAGCTGATCATTCATCCCCGTACACAAAAAGATTTTTATAAAAATATTCCGCATATGGATGTGTTTGAAAAAGCGCTCGGCACAGGAAGGCATAAAATATGTTATAACGGAGATCTTACATCGGAAGAAGATGTCCGTAATCTTTCGGAACAGTTTCCGGAAGTAGAGAGTATAATGATCGGCAGGGGAGTTCTCGCCGATCCGGCGATTGCCCGGAAGATAAAAGGCGGAGATGGTGCGGATAAAGCGGAAATGCGTCATTTTCATGATATGCTATATGAAGCATATTGCGAGGAAATGTCCGGTGAAAGAACAGTTTTGTATAAGATGAAAGAACTGTGGTTTTATTTGGCGTCCTCTTTTACTAATAGCAGACCATACGCAAAGAAGATCAAAAAAGCGGAAAAATGTGCTGTGTACGAAAAAATTATAGAGGAACTTTTTGCGAATGAGGAAGTAATATAGAAATACAAAAAACAGCCGGATCTAAAAACATCCGGCTGTCTGTAACATAAGGATAATAAGAGGGGAGGAGTAATCCTTCCCCTTTGTTATTTTATAAAGCGTGCTCGTATACGGCTTCGGAAGTGAGCTGCACTTCCAGTTTCTTAAAGATTTTAATGTCTACGTCTGACAGCATGACAGATGTGTGCGCCTGGCATCCTGCAAGTTCGGGAAGCTGGGAAAGGGCAAGGCGTGCCTGCGGATTTGTTGCCGCGCTTGCGGATAGGGCGATAAGTACTTCATCTGTATGAAGCCGTGGATTTTTGCTCTTTAAATAATCTACTTTTAATTTTTGGATCGGTTCGATCGATTCAGGAGAAATAATATGAGTTTCGTGATCGATACCTGCAAGCACTTTTAGTACATTTAACAGAAGCGCCGCGCTTGCTCCGAGAAGATTGGTTGTTTTTCCGGTGATGATCCTTCCGTCACGCAGTTCAAGAGCGGCAGCGGGACCGTCTGTCTCTTTGGCGCGCTCTAAAGCTTTGATTACAACTTTGCGGTCTGTGACAGTAATCCCTGCCATATTCATAAGAAGTTCGATTTTCTGAGCTTCTTTCTCGGAAGTGCTGCCCTTTGCAAGAGCGTTCAGAGCATCAAAATAACGGCGGATGATCTCTTGTTTGGAAGCTTCACGGCAGGCTTCGTCGTCGCAGATGCAGTTTCCTGCCATGTTGACGCCCATATCAGTAGGAGACTTGTAAGGACTTTCTCCGTAAATCTTTTCAAAGATTGTATTTAATACAGGGAAAATCTCAACATCACGGTTATAGTTGACAGTCGTTTCTCCATACGCTTCAAGATGGAACGGGTCGATCATGTTTATGTCGTTTAAGTCGGCAGTTGCCGCTTCGTATGCAAGGTTAACCGGATGCTTAAGCGGGAGATTCCATATAGGGAACGTCTCGAATTTTGCATATCCCGCAAGAACGCCCCGTTTATGCTCGTGATAAAGCTGGGAAAGACATGCTGCCATCTTGCCGCTTCCGGGTCCGGGAGCAGTGACGATAACAAGAGGTCTGCTTGTCTTGATATAATCATTTTTTCCATAACCTTCGTCGCTGATGATAAGCGGAATATTAGATGGATATCCGGGAATAAGATAATGAAGATATACCGGAATATGCAGCTTTTCAAGTCTGTTTTTGAACAGGAGGGCACTTTCCTGACCGGAAAATTGAGTGATTGTAACACTTCCTACATATAATCCCTGATCCTTGTATGTCTGAATCAGACGGAGAACATCTGTGTCATAGGTGATGCCCAGATCTCCGCGGATTTTATTTTTTTCAATGTCTTTGGCGCTGATGACGATAACGATCTCTGCCTGAGAACTCAACTCTTTTAAAAGACGGAGTTTACTGTCAGGAGCAAATCCCGGAAGAACACGGGACGCATGATAATCATCAAACAGTTTGCCTCCGAATTCAAGATAAAGCTTGTTGCCAAATTTTCCGATCCGGTTTCGGATATGTTCGGACTGCATTTTCAGATATTTTCATTGTCAAAACCGATTCTCATTTTATTCTTCTCCACTTTTTTGTTCATTTTAATCCTGCATGCAAAAGAATAGCGGCAGGACACATTTCGTACTCAGTATACTATAAAATCTAACTGTTTTACAATATTTTCATAATCTTTTTATTGATTTATGCAAAAGCTGTACTTATAATGGTAATAACGTCATGCACGTTGTGCAATGACGCCGAAGATTTTTAGGAGGAACAGGATGGATAACAACCAGAATAAGAAGAATAATAAAAATAATCCGAATAATAACCGGCAGGGTTTGGGCATTGTGCTTATAACGACCCTGCTGGTGGCTTTTGTATTGATCGGATTCTTTTCTGCTATGGGCAATACAAGTCAAAGGGAGATCAGTTATGACAAATTTCTTAAACTTGTAAGTGAACATAAAGTAAAAGAGGTAAAGTTAGACAGTGAAAAGATTTATATTACATTAACGGACAAAGCCCGTGAGGAAGCGCGGGAAAAAGCTGTTGAGAAAGCGGAAAAAGAAGGACGCCTCAGTCCGTTTGAAGAAGCGATGGAAAGATTGCGTATCCAACTGCCTTCCGTAAAAAAAGAAGGGAAAGAACACGCGCCTGATTTTTATACGGGATATGTTGACGATGATACGCTTGTGACAAAACTTGACCGTGCCGGGGTTAAGTTTCAAAGTGAGATTCCGGATACGATCGGTCAGTTGTTTTTTGAAATGTTTGTCACGGTGATCCTGCCGCTTCTGCTCATGGTGTGGCTGTTCACATATATGATGAAGCGCATGAATAAGGGCGGCGGAATGATGGGCATTGGAAAGAGCAATGCGAAGATGTACATGGAAAAAGAAACAGGAGTGACGTTCCGGGATGTGGCAGGAGAAGATGAAGCGAAAGAATCGCTTCAGGAAGTCGTTGATTTCCTTCATAATCCGGGAAAATACAGTGGGATCGGAGCGAAACTTCCGAAAGGAGCGCTTCTTGTAGGACCGCCGGGAACAGGAAAGACACTTTTGGCAAAGGCGGTTGCGGGAGAGGCAAAAGTTCCGTTTTTCTCATTATCGGGTTCTGCGTTTGTGGGTGTCGGAGCATCCCGTGTTCGTGATCTGTTCAAACAGGCTCAGCAGTCGGCTCCGTGTATTGTGTTTATCGACGAGATCGATGCGATCGGAAAGACAAGAGATACGGCGATGGGCGGAAATGATGAGAGAGAGCAGACTCTGAATCAGCTTTTGGCGGAGATGGACGGATTTGATACGAATAAGGGACTTTTGATTCTGGCGGCAACAAACCGTCCGGAGATTCTTGATCCTGCGCTTCTTCGTCCGGGACGGTTTGACAGACGGATCATTGTTGATAAGCCGGATCTGAAAGGCCGTGTCGATATTTTAAAAGTACATGCAAAAGACGTTCGGATGGATGAGAGCGTGGACTTGGAAGCAATCGCGCTTGCAACATCCGGAGCAGTTGGTTCGGACCTTGCGAATATGATCAATGAAGCGGCGATCAATGCAGTAAAACACGGAAGGCAGGTTGTGAGTCAAAAAGATTTGTTTGAGGCGGTTGAAGTTGTTCTTGTCGGAAAAGAGAAGAAAGACCGGATCATGAGCGAGGAAGAGCGGAAAATTGTTTCTTATCATGAGGTAGGTCATGCCCTTGTGACAGCGCTTCAGAAAAATACAGAGCCGGTACAGAAGATCACGATCGTTCCGAGAACGATGGGCGCGCTGGGGTATGTGATGCAGACTCCGGAAGAAGAGAAGTTCTTAAATACAAAGAAAGAACTGGAAGCGATGATCGTTGTTGCGCTCGGAGGACGTGCGGCGGAAGAAATCGTGTTTGATACAGTAACGACAGGCGCGTCAAATGATATTGAACAGGCAACGAAAATCGCCCGTGCCATGATCACGCAGTATGGAATGTCAGACAGGTTCGGACTGATGGGGCTTGAATCGATCCAGAACAAATATTTGGACGGCCGTGCGGTTCTTAACTGTGGAGAGGCGACAGCGGGAGAGATTGACGAAGAAGTAATGAAGATGCTGAAATCTGCGTACGCAGAGGCGAAGAAACTTCTTTCCGAAAACAGAGAAGCTCTTGATAAAATCGCGGAATTTCTCATTGAAAAAGAAACGATCACAGGAAAAGAATTTATGAAGATATTCAGAGAAGTAAAAGGAATTTCCGAGCCTGAAGAAGGCGCGGTATCCGGTATAGAAGAGCGTGGGAGAATTGCGATGAAATAAGGAAATAAGGGTTGTTTTCCGTTTGAGAGAAAGCGGAGAGCGATCCTTTTTCTTTTGAAATCATAAAATCCGTCGAATCTTTCGGAATTTTGGAAGAAAAGAATTTCCGGGAACGGATAGTTTGAGAATAAGAGGGAAAATGGATGGAATACAGAAACAGTTATATATCGCCGCTTGGCAGGATATTGCTGACAGCGGATGAGATCGGACTGACCGGACTGGCGTTTGAAGGACAGAAAAATGCTGTTCAAGGTTTGATTCGGGAAAGTGAGGAGAAAGAGACAACACTTTTTTCGGGTGTGAAAAAATGGCTGGATATATATTTTTCAGGAGTGGAACCGGACTTTCAAATACCGATTCATTTGGAAGGAACCGATTTTCAGATGTGTGTGTGGGAGATGCTTTGCACGATCCCGTATGGAGAGACAACGACATACGGCGCAATCGCAAAGCAGATCGCACATGACAGAGGGATTTCAAAGATGTCGAGTCAGGCGGTTGGAAATGCTATCGGACGCAACCCTGTGTCGGTGATCGTTCCGTGTCACAGAGTGATCGGAGCAAAAGGAAATCTGACAGGATATGCAGGCGGAATTGAGAGAAAAGCAGAGCTTTTAAAAATAGAACAAAACCAAAATGCCACTGAGCAGTATCCCTTTTGATAAAGTGAAAGAGAATGTTTATAAAAGATAAGTTTTTCTTGTTTTTTTATATATGGGAAGTATAATAAAGTTTATGGAAAACAATAATTTTAACATACAGGAAGAATTAAAAAAGCTTCCCGCAAGACCGGGCGTATATCTTATGCATGACGAGCGGGACGAGATCATTTATGTCGGGAAAGCGATCAGTTTAAAAAACAGAGTGCGGCAGTATTTTCAAAGCAGCAGAAATAAAGGCGTCAAGATAGAACAGATGGTGACGCATATCAGGCGTTTTGAGTATATTGTGACAGATTCGGAGTTGGAGGCTCTTGTATTAGAGTGTAATCTGATCAAAGAACATCATCCAAAATACAATACGATGCTGATGGATGATAAAACATATCCATTTATCAAAGTGACGGTGAATGAACCCTTTCCGAGAGTTTTGCTGGCAAGGAAAATGCTGAAAGATAAGGCAAAATACTTCGGTCCGTACACGAGTGCGCAGGCGGTTAGAGATACGATTGATCTGATCCATAAATTGTACCATGTAAGGAGCTGCAATCGAAATCTTCCAAAAGATATCGGGAAAGAACGTCCTTGTCTTAATTATCATATCAAGCAGTGCGACGCTCCGTGTCAGGGCTATATTTCTCAGGAAGACTACGGGGCGGCGATCGTGGAAGTGTTGAAGTTTTTGAATGGAAATTATGATGTGATCTTGAAAGAGTTGGAAGGAAAAATGAATACCGCCTCTGAGAATCTGGAGTTTGAACGTGCGATAGAATACAGGGAACTGATAAACAGTGTGAAAAAGATTGCTCAGAAACAAAAGATCACAGATTCGAGCGGAGAAGACAGAGATATTCTGGCGGCAGCTTCGGAAGGGGAAGATGCGGTTGTTCAAGTGTTTTTTATAAGGGGAGGACGGCTGATCGGAAGGGATCATTTTTATCTTCGTATTGTATTTT
>OBCT01000611.1_pt1 | contig 14123 bp, 15 predicted proteins | sample 1495981 | NCBI WGS metagenome assembly OBCT01 (sample SAMN04168658, study PRJEB22393) | human gut metagenome | biome: human gut microbiome; feature: stool | host: Homo sapiens | collected 2014-03-24
TGCACCCGGCGGGTGGCACTGCCGTCCCGCACCGGCTCGCCGCTCTGCACCATCTGCCCGGCGCCGAGCTTCCGCCCGCCGTCTGCATCGTGAACCCGAACCTCGCGGACTCGGCCTTCCCCTCGAAGGCCCTTGCGGGCGTGGGCGTCATGTACTACGTGCTCCTCGCCCTCAGGGCGCTGCTTCGCGAGCGAGGCGTCTACACGCAGCAGACCCAGCCCAGGCTCGACGCCCTCGTCGACCTCGTCGCACTCGGCACCGTCGCCGACGTCGTGAAGCTCGACAAGAACAACCGCATCCTCGTCGCCCAGGGCCTCAACCGCATCAGGCTCGGCCGCACGCACGCAGGCATCAGCGCGCTCTTCGCCGTCGCGGGCAAGAAGCCCGAGGCCGCGGGCGTGCGCGACTTCGGCTTTGCGCTCGGGCCCCGCATCAACGCGGCGGGTCGTCTCGACACGATGGAAAACGGCATCGAGTGCCTCCTTGCCGATGATCCCGTCGTCGCGCTCGACTATGCACGCAGCCTCAACGACTTCAACGCCGCCCGTCAGGAGCTCGAGACGGAGATGCAGCAGGCGGCCGAGACCGCGCTCTCGTGCTGCAACGTCGACAGCCTTGCGACGCTCACGCTCTACGACGGCCGCTTCAACGAGGGCGTCGTGGGCCTCGTCGCCTCCCGCCTCAAGGAAAAGGTCAACCGTCCGACGATCGTCTTCGCGCCCACGGACGACGGCGCGCTGAAGGGTTCGGGCCGCTCGATCGCGGGCGTACACCTGCGCGACGCGCTCGACCTCGTCTCGAAGGCCCTGCCCGGCGCCGTCCTCCGCTTCGGCGGCCACGCCATGGCCGCAGGCCTCACGCTCAGGAGCGAGGACGACCTGCCCGCCTTCCGCGACGCCTTCGAGAAGGCCGTCAGGAGCATGGTCGACGCCTCCGTCTTCGAGCGCGTGATCTACACGGACGGCGGCCTCGCCCCCGACGAGATCACCGAGCGCCTCGTGCAGGCGATCGACAGCCAGATCTGGGGCCAGGGCTTCGACGCGCCCGTCTTTGCGAACGAGTTCCGCGTCGTGCGCCAGAGCCTCGTGAAGGACGCCCACACCAAGCTCATCCTCGAACTCGGCGGCCAGCGCTTCGACGCGATCTTCTTCCGCCACACGGAGACGCTCCCCGGCATGGTGCGCCTCGCCTATCGCCCGAACATCAACGAGTTCATGGGCAGAAGGAGCGTGCAGCTCGTCATCGAGGCCGCAGAGCTTTGATTTTCCAAGGCTTTCGTGCACTTTTGAGGGCGCCTGCGGCAAAAACCGCAGGCGCTTTCGCCTTATAATTGATTGATTCTTCAGCCGCACTCCGCGCTTCGCCTCCAGCGAACGCCCTGATCGGGTGCGGCCATTCCTTTTCCACCCCTACAAAAAGCAGAGTTACATGATGGAAGTCGAACGCATCAACCAGATCCAGAACCTTACGGACGACCTTACGCGCCGTCTGACCGAACTTCGGGGGTATCTTTGACGTCGATCGCAAAGCGCGCCGTCTCGAAGAAGTCAACCGCGAGGTTGAGAACCCGGATCTCTGGAACGATCCCAAGCATGCTCAGGAAGTGAGCAAGGAAAAGAAGCTCCTCGACGACATCGTCGGCAGCTTCAACAAGCTCACCTCGGGCATCAACGATGCTGCCGAGCTTTTCGAACTCTCGATGGCCGAAGAAGACTGGGACACGGTTGAAGCCGTGGGCCAGGACGTCGAGGAAATCGAGAAGGAGGTTGCTCAGCTCGAATTCAAGCGCATGTTCAACCAGCCGATGGACTCAGCCAACTGCTACCTGGAAATCCAGGCAGGCGCAGGCGGCACCGAGGCCCAGGACTGGGCGAGCATGCTCGAACGCATGTACATGCGCTACGCCGAACGCAAGGGCTTCAAGGTCACCCTTGAAGAAGAAAGCCCGGGCGAAGTCGCCGGCATCAAGTCCTGCACGCTCTACATCGAGGGCGAATGGGCCTACGGCACGCTTCGCACCGAAACCGGCATCCACCGCCTTGTGCGCAAGAGCCCGTTCGACTCGAACGCCCGCCGCCACACGTCCTTCACGTCCGTGTACGTCTACCCTGAAGTCGACGACTCGATCGAAATCGAGATCAACCCCGCCGACCTCTCCGTGGACGTCTTCCGTGCATCGGGCGCCGGCGGTCAGCACATTCAGAAGACGGAGTCCGCCGTCCGAATCCACCATATTCCGACGGGCATCATCACGATCTGTCAGGACGACCGCTCCCAGCACCGCAACCGCGAGAAGGCCATGCAGCAGCTCAAGGCCAAGCTCTACGAGCTTGAGATGCGCAAGCGCATGGAAGAGCAGACGAAGCTCGAGGAGAGCAAGTCCGACATCGGCTGGGGTCACCAGATCCGCAGCTACGTGCTCGACCAGTCCCGCGTGAAGGACCTCCGCACGAACGTCGAAACCGGCAACACGGGCGCCGTGCTTGACGGCGATCTCGACCAGTTCATCGAAGCGTCTCTGAAGAACGGCGTCGCCGCCGCCTGAGACACGATCCGCTTCTAGGAAGGCCGCGACGGCACGTCCGCCGCGGCCTCACCACAGGAACACAAAATGTCCGAACAGACTCAGAACCAGGAAACCGCCCAGCAGTTGGCGGAAGAAGAAAACCACATCATCGCCGAGCGCCGCGCCAAACTCGCCGCCCTGCGCGAAGCCGGCGTCGCCTATCCGAACGACTTCGTTCGCACGGACCTCTTCGGCGACATCCGCGCCAAGTACCAGGACGCCACCGCCGAAGAGCTCGAGGAGCTCAAGCCCGAAGTGGCCTGCTCCGGCCGCATGATGCTCAAGCGCATCATGGGCAAGGCGAGCTTCGCGACCGTCCGCGACTTCACGGGCGACATGCAGTACTTCATCACGAAGGGCGACATCGGCGAAGAAGCCTATGCCGCCTGGAAGACGTTCGACCTCGGCGACATCGTCGCCGTCAAGGGCACGCTCTTCCGCACGAAGACCGGCGAACTCTCCATCCGTGCCCATGAGCTTCGCCTCATGACGAAGAACATCCGTCCGCTGCCCGACAAGCACAAGGGTCTCGTCGACACCGAAATGTGCTACCGCCAGCGCTACGTCGACCTCATCATGAACGAGGACTCCCGCAACCGCTTCCTCGTCCGCTCCAAGGCCATCGCCGCGATCCGCAGCTTCATGCTCGCGCACCGCTTCCTCGAGGTCGAGACGCCGATGCTCCACCCGATTCCGGGCGGCGCCAACGCCAAGCCGTTCATCACGCACCACAATGCGCTCGACATGGACATGTACCTGCGCATCGCGCCGGAACTCTATCTGAAGCGCCTCGTCGTGGGCGGCTTCGAGCGCGTCTTCGAAATCAACCGCAACTTCCGCAACGAAGGCGTCTCCGTCCGTCACAACCCCGAGTTCACGATGATGGAGTTCTACTGCACGTACTGGACGTACCGCGACCAGATGCAGTTCACGGAAGACCTTCTCCGCACGGCCGCCCGCGAAGCCACCGGCTCCGCCATCCTGCCCTACCAGGGGCATGAGATCGACCTCGAGAAGCCCTTCGACCGCCTCACCCCGGTTGAAGCCATCCTCAAGTACTCGCCCGACTACACGACCGAACAGCTCGCCGACGAAGCCTTCCTGCGCGCCGAACTCGTCCGTCTCGGCGAGCCGCAGCCCGACTACGTCGGCCTCGGCGCCCTGCAGATGGCCCTCTTCGAGGAGACGACCGAAGCCAAGCTCATCCAGCCGACCTTCATCATCGACTATCCGACGGAGATCTCCCCGCTCGCCCGCGCCTCCGACGCCAACCACGACGTGACGGAACGCTTCGAGCTCTTCATCGCCGGCCGCGAACTCGGCAACGGCTTCTCCGAGCTCAACGACCCGGACGATCAGGCCGCCCGCTTCAAGGCCCAAGCCGATGCGAAGAGCCACGGTGACGACGAAGCCATGTACTACGACGCCGACTACATCCGCGCCCTCGAGTACGGCCTGCCCCCGACCGCCGGCTGCGGCGTCGGCATCGACCGCTTCATCATGCTCCTCACCGACGCCCCGACGATCCGCGACGTGCTGCTCTTCCCGCACATGCGTCCGGAATCGGGCAACTAAGAAGCCCATGGATCGACTCGACTCGATCCGACGCAGCCGGGCTGCGGAACTCCTCGCGGAGCTTCGCACCCGGATGCAGACCGAAAGCCCCGAGTCCCTCGGGGCTTTCGTCGCTCGAGGACTCGAGCTCGGAAGCCTGCGCGAAGACGTCATGCACGCCCTGCGCACGGATCCCGAACTTCGGGCCCTCGCACCCGAGGTGCGCCCGCGCGTCTTCGAGCTTTTCGCGCCCGAAGGCCTCGAGCCCGCGTTTGCGGCCCTGACGGCCGGACTTGCACACCACGGCCTCACCCAGAAGCGCCCCTTCGAGCTCCTCGACGTGAGAGATGCCCGCGGCCGCATCGTCGCCCGCGCCGAACGCTCGGTCTTCCGCGCACTCGGACTCGCCACCGTCGTCGTGAGGCTTCTCGCCCTCGCACCCGACGGCCGCCTGCTCCTTCAGCAGAGAAGCCTCTCCAAGTCAATCGGTCCCGGCCTCTGGGACAATCTCGCCGCAGGCCTCGTCTCCTCAGGCGAAACACCCGCCGAAGCCATGCTGCGCGAACTCCATGAGGAGGCGGGGCTCGACCCCGAATTCTCCCGCCTTCACTCCCCCGCACACCTCTCCTGGCAGGTCCTTCACGACGTTCCCGAAGGCCGCATGCAGGAGAGCACCGCAGGCTTCATCCTCAGGCTCTCCCCCTGCGACGCCCCCGTCAACCTCGACGGCGAGGCCGCGGGCTTCGCCGTCTTCAACACCGAAGAAGTCCTCTCCATGATCGAGGAAGGACGCATCATGCCCGAGGCCGCCCGACTCATCCTCGAGCACCTCCTTCACGCCGACTGACTTTCACGTCCTCCGCCGACGTTTCCGAACGCCGCCCTTTCGCGCCCGAATTGAATATGTCGACTTATAAAGTCAAGATTGCAGTCGTCTTTGCTTGACATCAACCCCTTTTTGGAGTTATGCTCATTTGAGCATTACCTAGTGAGACCTGAACATGAGCCGTCCTACGCGCAGCCGCATCGTCGACATGCCGATGCGCACCGTCTACTTCAAGCCCTCAGGGAAGCTTCCCGCCTCAGCCGAGCGCGTCAGCCTCAAGTTCGAGGAGCTTGAGGCGCTGCGTCTGGCCGACCTTGAAGGGCTCTCCCAATCCGAGGCAAGCTCGGGCATGGGCGTCTCGCGCCACACTTTCGGCCGCGTCCTCGCCTCTGCGAGGAAGAAGGTGGCCCTGAGTCTCGTCAACAACATTCCGCTCGTCGTCACGGGCGGCACGAACTCGTGCCGTCGCGAATCCGGCGAGCTGCTCAAGGAGCATCCCGCCATGAAGATCGCCATTTCCGCCGAAGGCCCCACGCTTGAGGACGACGTCGACCCTCGCTTCGGCCGCGCCGCCGGCTTCATCATCTACGACACGGAGACGAAGGCCGTCGAATACATCGAAAATGGTGCGGGCCAGACCGCCGCACAGGGCGCGGGCCTCATCGCCGTCGAGACCGTCTCGAACGCAGGCGCCACGGTCGCGCTGAGCGGCTACATCGGTCCCAAGGCCTTCGATGCGCTGCAGGCGATCGGCATCGGCACCGTCCAGGACGTCGACAACCGCACGGTGGGCGAAGTCGTCCGCGCCTTCGAGGCGGGCGAGCTCACCGTCATTCTTCCCTCGAACAAGGAAGCCTGATGCGAATTCTCTTTGCCAGCGGCAAGGGCGGTGCGGGCAAGACCACCGTCACTGCGGGCATCGCCGCCTTCTGGCCGAATCCCGCCGTCCTCGCCGACGCCGACGTCGAGGCGCCCGACCTCGGGCTCTACCTCCCGCACGCGTTCGCCGAGGAAACGCCCGTGGGGCTCGAGGTACCCGTGCGTGTTACGGACGCCTGCGACCTCTGCGGCGAATGCACGTCGATCTGCCAGTTCAATGCCATCAAGAAGCTCGGCGGCCGCATCATGCCGTTCTCCGATATGTGCCACGGGTGCGGCGGCTGCACGGCCGTCTGCGCCCCGCACGCCATCGTGACGGGCGAACGCGAGCTCGGCCGCATCGGTTTCGGCGCGCTTGAGGACGGACGCATCTTCCTCGAGGGCCGCTCGCGCGTGGGCGAGGCGATGACGCCTCCCCTCATCAGGGCACTTCTGCGCAAGGCCTCGGCCTGCGCCGCGCGTGAGAAGGCCGACCTCCTCATCGACGCCCCGCCCGGCGTCTCCTGTCCCGTCATGACGGCGGCGGCCTCCGCGGACGCCGTCGTGCTCGTCATCGATCCGACGCCTTTCGGCGTACACGACTTCAAGCTCGCGCTGCGCGCCTTCGAAAGTCTGGGCAAGCCCATGGCCGCTGTCATCAACCGAAGCGGCCAGCCTTCCGCCACCGCTTGTGAAGCGGAGCTCATCGCCTTCTGCGGGGAAAAAGGCCTGCCCGTCGCGGCCCGCCTGCCCTTTGATCGCGAGGCCGCCGCACGCGCTGCCGCAGGACGCCATCCGATGCTCGACTCCGAGGATTGGCGCGAGTGCCTGTCCGAAGCCGCTCGCACCCTCAGCACCCTTTTCGAGGGAGGCCGTCATGCATGAGATCGTCGTACTGAGCGGCAAGGGCGGCGCAGGCAAGACCAGCGTCACCGCAGCGCTTGCGCGCGCCATGAGCGCCCGCGAGAAGATCGTCGTCTGCGACTATGACGTCGACGCCCCCGACCTTCACATTCTTCTCAAGCCCGAGACCGAGATGCGCGCCGACTTCGTGAGCGGGCATCTCGCCGTCTTCAACTCCGACAACTGCATCGACTGCGCCCAGTGCCTTGCCTTCTGCAGGTTCGACGCGATCAAGCAGGCGGCTCCTTGCGAATACCCTGTCATCGAGCAGCTCTGCGAAGGCTGCGCCGTCTGCGTGAAGCTCTGCCCCGAGCTGGCCTTCGACTTCGTGCCCAGACACTGCGGCGAGTACTACCGCAGCCGCACGCGCTTCGGCACGATGATCCACGCCGAACTGACGCCCGGGGCCGAAAACTCCGGCCGCCTCATCCTGCTCCTCAAGCAGGAGGCAGCCAAGGCGGCCCAGGCGGACGGCGCCGAAATCATCCTCTCGGACGGCACGCCCGGCATCGGCTGCCCCGTCATCAGCTCGCTCTCGGGCGCAGGCCTCGTCTGCGCGGTCATCGAGGCGGGCGCCTCGGGCATCGCCGACTTCAAGAGACTTGCCGAACTTGCACGCCGCTTCAGGCTGCCGATAGCCGTCATCGTCAACAAGGCCGACCTCAGCGCCGAAGCGACGGAGGCCGCCATGCAGGCCGCCCGCGACGCAGGCGCCGAAGTCCTCGGCACCCTTCCGTTCACGCCCGTCTTCACCGAGGCCATGAGCCGCGGCGAAGCCGTCGGCGAGACGCCGTCGGAGCTCGACGGCCACTTCCAAAACTTTGCCGACCGCCTGCTCGCGCTCGTGCGCGGAGGCCGCCGAAGCAGAATCATTCCCATCAAGGAGAAAGCATCATGAAAATCGCCATTCCGTCCGTTCTTCCCGGCGGCCTCGAAGCCCAGGTCGGCGCCCATTTCGGCCACTGCGACTGCTACACGCTCGTCGACGTTGAGGACGGTGCCGTCGTGAAGTCCGAAGTCATCCCGTCCTGCGCCCACGAGCACGGCGGCTGCCTCGCCCCCGTGAATTACCTCGCCGACCGCGGCGTCACCGTCCTGCTTGCTGGCGGCATGGGCATGCGCCCGCTCATGGGCTTCCTGCAGGAAGGCGTCGACGTCTACTACGCCGCCGGCATCGAAACGGTTGAAAAAGCCGTGGCCGCCCACATCGCGGGCGAACTGCCGCGCTTCTCGCCGAACCACTCCTGCGGCGGCGGTCATCACTGAAAGAGGCCTCCTCATGCAGATTCTCATCGTCACGCCCGAGGCCGCCCGCTGGACGGCCTTCGGCGAAGGCCTCAGGGCCGCAGGCCTCTCCTGTAGCTTCGCAGGCGCCCCTGACGACCTGAAGGCCGAGTCGCTCAAGGCCGACCGCCCCCTGCTCGTCCTCTGGGACGAGCCTTACACGGGCGATGCCCTTCGCGCCGCAGGCATCGGCGTCATCATGGCCGATGCGCGCATCAACCAGTCCGCCTGCACGGACGAGGGACACGAAACCTTCCATGAGAAGGTTGAAGGACTCGGATTCCTTCCCAACGTTCCGCTCACCCGCACGGCCGAAGACGCCCGCGCGCTTGCGGACTCGCTCGTCAAGGTCAGCGCCCTCTGAGACGGACGCCGCGCCTGCCGCACGGACAAAAACGGCGGTCCTCCCATCGGGAGACCGCCGTTTTGCTTTGCCAGAACACCGCCTGCGCTCAATCGCGCTCGTCGAGCCACTTCATGAGGATCCCCTCGAGGATCTTTTCATTGGAGGCTTCGGGATCGTCGTCGAAGTCAGGCAGCGCGCAGATCATGTCGTGGAGCTTCACAAAGGAGAGCGTGAGCGGATCAAGATCGGGATCCGCGTCATAGAGTTCCTCGGCAATCGCCTGGGCGTCCGTCCACTTGAGAGACATGGCTTACTCCTCGCGTGCGTGGTTGCGGCTGTACTTCGGGATTTCGACCGTGATGTCGCCCTCGCCAACCTTCGTCTGGCAGGAGAGACGGGAGAGCACGCTGGCGCCCCAAGCGGTGTCGAGATGATCAAGCTCGTTGTCGTCGGGCTCCTCGAGGGAGTCGAAGCCTTCGCGGATGATCACGTGGCAGGTGGCGCAGGCGCACGAGAATTCGCACGCATGCTCGATCTTGACGCCGTGCGCAAGGAGCGCGCGGGCCAGGTTCTCACCCGTAGCAGCCTCAAAGACGAGGCCTTCCGGGCAAAGCGTTTCGTGGGGGAGCACTGTCACTTTCGGCATTTCATCACCCTTTCCAGTGAATGTTCTAGTGAATCGTCAATGGTTCTTGGATTCGTCTTCGGGCTTCTCGTCGAACATCTCGTCGTCGACACTCATGCCCGAGAGGGCTTCGCGGATCGAACGGTCCATGCGGCGCTCGGCCAGAGTCTCGGTGCCCTTCGTAAGGGCCTCGATGCCCGCCTTGACCGCCTCGACGTCATCGGAGATGACGAGCGCGGTGAGGCGTTCGACAAGCGCGTCGACCTCGGCGCGCTCGGCATCGTCAAGCAGGTCGCCGTCGGAGGCGAGTGCGGAATGCGTGGACTCGAGAAGCCGGCGGGCCTCGACCTGCTGCTCACGAAGCTCGCGGGCGCGCATGTCCTCTTCGGCGCTGCCGTTGCCGTCCTGCAGCATGCGGACAATGTCGTCGTCGGAAAGACCGTAGCTCGGCTTGACCTGGATCGAAGCCTCGACGCCCGTCGTCATTTCGCGTGCGGAGACGGAGAGAAGGCCATCGGCGTCGACCTGGAAGGTCACGCGGATGCGGGCGGCGCCCGCAGCCATCGGCGGAATGCCGCGAAGCTCGAAGCGGGCGAGCGAACGGCAGGCGTCGACGAGCTCGCGCTCGCCCTGAACGACGTGGATCGCCATGGCCGTCTGGCCGTCGCGGAAGGTCGTGAAGTCCTGGGCAAGCGCCACGGGAATCGCACTGTTGCGCGGAATGACCTTTTCAACAAGGCCGCCCATGGTCTCGAGACCGAGCGAAAGCGGCGTGACGTCGAGCAGCAGCCAGTCGTCGTCGCCCGAGGTGTTGCCTGCAAGCTTGTTGGCTTGCATCGCGGCGCCGATCGCCACGACCTTGTCAGGATCTATGTCGTCGAGCGGGGCGAAGCCGAAGAACTTCTCGACGGCCGTGCGGACGCAGGGCATGCGCGTCGCGCCACCGACGAGCACCACGCCGCGGACGTCGGAAACGCCGGCGGAAGCGTCGCGCAGAACGGCCTCGACCGTATCGATCGTCTTCCTGACGAGGTGGCAGGTAATTGCATCAAATTCCTCGCGCGTGAGATCAAGCTCGACCTCGTCGCCGTTGTCGAACGCAAAGTGGATGCAGGTCGACTCGTCCTTCGTGAGGGCCTCCTTCGCGGCGCGCGAGAGCGCCATCAGACGGCGCTTTTCGGCGGCGGAGAGGATGTGGCCGGGAAGCGTGTCGGCAGGCTTGCCGTCAACCGTGAAGCGGGCCTTGGGATTGCCGCCGCGGAAGCTCTCCGTGACGTGACAGAGGACGCGGTGGTCGAAGTCGTCGCCGCCCAGCGCCGAATTGCCGCCCGTAGCGAGAACTTCGAAGACTCCGCGCGTGAGCTTGAGAAGCGAGACGTCGAACGTGCCGCCGCCGAGATCGTAGACCATGTAGGTACCCTCGGCACCATTGTCGAGGCCGTAGGCGAGCGCAGCCGCCGTCGGCTCGTTGAGAAGGCGCAGAACCGTGAGGTTCGCAAGACGCGCGGCGTCCTTCGTCGCCTGGCGCTGCGCATCGTCGAAGTAGGCGGGGACCGTGATCACGGCGCCCGTCAAATCGCCGCCGAGACGGTCCTCGGCGCGCTTTGCAAGAGAGCGGAGGATTTCGGCACTCACCTCGACGGGAGACTTGACGCCTGCGGACGTGGCGATGCGGACCATCGACGGATCGTCGACGAGGTCGTACGCAGATTGTGGACGTCGGCCAGATCCTTCATCGTGCGGCCGATGAGGCGCTTGGCGGAGGAAATGGTGTTCTTGGGATCGCGGCTGGCGTCGCGCAGTGCGACCGCGCCGACCGTCACTGTGCCGTCGGCGGCGTAGTGAACGACGGAGGGCAGGATGGCAGCGCCCCCTTCATCGAGGATCACCTCCGTGGAGCCGCTGATGACGCTTGCCACCAAGGAGTTCGTGGTGCCTAGGTCGATGCCGACCGCAAGGCGGTGTTCGTGCGGGGCGGCGGAAAGGCCGGGTTCTGCAATCTGAAATAAAGCCATGAGGGGACCTTCTCTTTTTATTTGGAGTCGCGCGCCGCTTCCTCAAGGAAGCGGTCGATGAACATCAGGCGGCGCGTGAGATCAACGGCGGCGGCCCAGTCGGCCTTTTCGTCAATGGCTTCGGCAAGCCCGCGAACGACGTCCGCACGCACCCCGCCTGCCTCGGCGCGGACGGCGTCCGCCGCGCCTGCGTCGCCCGACTCGAGGGCTTCGCGCCACATGATCTGCGTCATGAGGAAGTCGGCGGGCATGCGGGTGTTGGTTTCAGCCTCGATCGGACGGCCTGCGTTCTCGCAGAGCCAGGCCGCGCGCTTCACGGGGCTCTTGAGGAGCTTGAACGCTTCGTTGATGCGGGTGCTCCACTGCTCGGCCACGCGCCTTTCGGCGGCGGGCCTGTCCGCAAAGCGGTCGGGATGCACCTTCATCATGGCGGCCTGATAGGCCGCCTCAAGCTTAGCTTCGTCGATCATGAAGGCGGGCTTCATGCCGAACAGCTGGAATGGACTCATCTGCGCCATCGTCGGTTCTTCCTGTCCTTTTCTTGCTTTTCCTGCCCAAAAGGGGACCCGCCTTTCGTGCGGATCCCCGATGATCCATCAAACGTGGAAGGACTCGCCGCAGCCGCAGCGACTCTTTTCATTCGGGTTGTGGAACTTGAAACCCTCCTGGAGTCCTTCGCGGGTGTAGTCAAGCTCGGTGCCGTCAAGGTACGGAAGGCTCTTCTCGTCGACGATCACCTTGACGCCGAAGCTTTCCCAGACCTGGTCGTCGGAGTTGACCTCATCGGCGAACTCGAGCTTGTAGGCCATGCCCGAGCAGCCCGAGGTCTTGACGCCGAGGCGCAGGCCGACGCCCTTTCCGCGCCGGGTGAGGAACTTCTGGACGTGCTTCGCGGCGGCTTCAGTCAGCGTAACTGCCATGATTCATCACTCCTTGGACTGCTTGTTGCGGTAGTCGTTGATGGCCGCCTTGATTGCGTCCTCGGCGAGGATCGAGCAGTGGATCTTCACGGGCGGAAGCGCGAGTTCTTCGGCGATGGCGGCGTTGGTGAGCTGGCCGGCCTCGTCGAGCGTCTTGCCCTTGACCCACTCTGTCACGAGAGAGGAGGAGGCGATGGCGGAGCCGCAGCCGTAGGTCTTGAACTTGGCGTCCTCAATCACGCCCTCGTCGTTCACCTTGATCTGAAGGCGCATCACGTCGCCGCAGGCGGGGGCGCCGACCATGCCGGTGCCGACATTGTCATCCTTGACGTCGAGCGTGCCGACGTTGCGCGGATGCTCGTAGTGGTCCATGAGTTTTTCGCTGTATGCCATGTCTTGTATCTCCGTCGGAGGGCGCTCGCGCGCCTCTCCGGTCAGTGTTGTGTTCTGTGCGGGTTCCGTGGGATCAGTGTTCGGACCACTGAACCTGATTGAGGTCGACGCCCTGCTGGTGCATTTCCCAGAGCGGGCTCATCTCGCGCAGGCGGGTGACGCCTTCGACGAGGGTTTTGATCACGTAGTCGATCTCCTCCTCGGTCGTGAAGCGGCCGAGCGTGAAGCGGATCGAGCTGTGGGCGAGCTCATCGTCGCGGCCGAGCGCTCGGAGCACGTAGGAGGGCTCGAGCGAGGCGGACGTGCAGGCGGAGCCGGACGAGACGGCGATGTCCTTCATGGCCATCATCAGGCTTTCGCCTTCAATGAACGCGAAGCTCACGTTGAGGTTGTGCGGGGAGCGGTGCTCCATGCTGCCGTTGAGGTAGACCTCGGGAATGTTGTTGCGGATGCCGTCCCAGAGGCGGTCGCGAAGGCGCGCAAGACGCGGCATCTCCGTCTCCATCTCCTCCTTGGCAAGACGATAGGCCTCGCCCATGCCGACGATCTGGTGGGTGGCAAGAGTGCCCGAGCGCATGCCGCGCTCATGGCCGCCGCCGTGAATCTGGCATTCGATGCGCACCCGGGGCTTGCGGCGCACGTAGAGGGCGCCGATGCCCTTCGGGCCGTAGACCTTGTGGCCGGAGAGGCTCATCAGGTCGACCTTGAGGCGGTCGACGTTGAGGTCCATCTTGCCGGCGGCCTGCGTGGCGTCGCAGTGGAAGATGATGCCGTGCTCGTGGCAGATCGCGCTGATCGTCTCGAGGTCCTGAATGACGCCGATCTCGTTGTTGATCGCCATCACGGAGACGAGGATCGTGTCGGGACGGATGGCCGCACGGAAGGCGTCCATGTCGATGAGGCCGTCCTCCTTGACGTCGAGGTAGGTCACCTCGTAGCCCTCGCCCTCAAGATGGCGCATAGAGTCGAGCACGGCCTTGTGCTCGGTCTTCACCGTGATGAGGTGACGGCCCTTGTCCTTGTAGAAGTGCGCGGCGCCCTTGATGGCGAGATTGTCGCTCTCCGTTGCGCCGGACGTCCAGACGATCTCGCGGGGATCGGCGCCAATGAGGGCGGCAACGTGACCGCGAGCCTCTTCAACGGCCTTCTCGGCCTCCCAGCCGTAGCTGTGGCTGTGACTGGCGGGATTGCCGAACTTCTCGTAGAGATACGGAACCATCTTGTCGACCACGCGGGGGTCGCAGGGCGTCGTCGCGGAGTAGTCAAGGTAAACGGGCAGCTTCATCATGAATCCTTTTTGGGAACGGATCGTCGGTGCCGGCGATGCTTGTAGGTTTAGAGGGGGCTCTTTTGTGCTTCGGCTGAAAGGCGGCGCCTCAGGCGTGCTTTCGCACCGGAATGACGGCGGACACGACCTGCTTGCCGTGGCGGGCTGCGTGAGCCTCGACCATGCCGGCGAGCGTCACGCCCTCCAGAAATTTTCTCGTGGTCCGGTTGAGGTCCTCCCACAGATGGTGCGTGAGGCAGGCGGCGCCGCCAAGGCAGCTGCCGTCGCCGCGGCACTGCGTGGCGTCGATGTCCTCGTCCATCGCCTCGATGATCGCGGCGGCGGTAATGTCGCCCGCCGGAGCGCCGAGACGGTACCCGCCGCCCGGACCGCGAACGCTCGCAACGAGCCCTGCACGGCGGAGCTTGCAGAAGATCTGCTCGAGATAGGCCACGGAGATCTGCTGGCGTTCGGAAATCTGCGTGAGGGAGATGGGGGCCTCCTCTTCATGCAGGGCCAGGTCCACCATGGCCGTGACGGCAAATCGTCCTTTGGTCGTCAGCTTC